>Ga0129333_10000866_pt1 | contig 26582 bp, 28 predicted proteins | sample CPB6_08_DNA_FD_94474 | JGI IMG/M metagenome (GOLD analysis project Ga0129333, IMG submission 94474) | Freshwater to marine salinity gradient microbial communities from Chesapeake Bay, USA - CPBay_Sum_0.6_0.8_DNA | ecosystem: Environmental > Aquatic > Marine > Coastal | place: USA: Chesapeake... | reverse complement strand
GGTCATGCCGACGTTGCGCTGCATCTCCTCGCGGACGATTTCCTTCGCCCGCTGCATGAGCGTGCGGACCTCGTCGGCCTCCGCGTGGTCCGTGAACTGGAAGCCGATCTGCTTCGTGCTTTTCGGTGTAGGCACCGCTGTCTCCTCACCCCGCTCCCGGCGGGTACGGTCGGCGCGACCTGCGCCTTGGTCAATGGTAACGCCCCGCTACGGCGGGGTCAAGGGATGAATCGGAAATCCGTCACGGGAATCTCGTACATCGCTTCGATGTCGGCAGGGTCGTTGCGGTCGCGCCTGCCGCCCGTGATGGTCGGCCAATGGTTCCGGCGGCGATTCTCCACCCGCAGCCAGCCCGTCCGGTCGCGCCACGCGACGAGCAGCCCGCCCATGCAGCCATGCTCCCGGCACGCCTGCGCAAGCGCGATGACCTTCGCTCGGCTGATGATGTAGGTGGGGTAGTAATCATGTTCGTGGCGGCGGCACTTCACCTCCACCAGCCCTGCCACCGTCCCGTCCGCACGCAGCACCTCAAAGTCCCACCCGGCAAGCCGCGCCGTTTCAACCGCTCGCAGCCCGGTGGCCTGCTCCAGCACGGCGACGGCTTCGCGCTGGCGGCGGCGGTCCTCGTCCCGTTCGTAGATCGGCCTCATGCCACCTGCTCCTTCAGCCCCAACCGATGCCGCATCACCGCGTCCGCGTTGCGGACCCCCTCCCAATCCGCGAGCAGGGTCTTGCGCAGGAACTCGTAGGGGTTGATCCCGCGTTCGCCCCACTCGGTCAGGGCGCGGTTCCACGCAGCCACGATCAGGTCGGGGCCGACCCCCTTCTCGCGCAGCCCCTTGATGTACCCCCGCTGCTGCGCGGCGATGGCTTCCGGCGGCAGGATGCGATTCCCCGGCCACCGTGTTATGCGCCCCATCTCATGCGGGGTCGGGTCGCGCAGCACGACATCGCCGGAAATGCCTTTAGGCGCGTCGGAAGGGGTCGGGTGCGGCGTGGACCCGTCCGAACGGTTCGGACGCGCCTGCGTCGATCCCTGCCCCCTTGCCGGGGAAACGGCTGCGGGCTTGGACCCTTGCGTTGCAGAAATCCCCTCCCCTCCCCCTGCACCCCCACCCGAAGGGTGGGGGGGTTTCTGTATCTGTAACTGTGGTTGTGGATACACACGGTCACCGCTACGGTCACCGTCACGCTGACCGCTACGGTCACCGTCACGGTCACCGTCACGCTGACCGTTCCTGCGCTTCGCGTTTGTGGCCTTTGCAGCGTCCCGGCGGGCCTTCTGAATGTTATTGGTGCGTTCGCGTTCTCGCTCCATGCGTGGATGCACCCATCCTTGCACACGGTCACCGCTACGGTCACCGCTACGGTCACCGCTACGGTCACCGTCAGGCACCAAGCGCGAGCGGATTTCGCCCCACCCCTCCGGGGTGATTCCGCCCGTGATCCGGTTCAGCATCGCGGGGTCATCAGGGATGCTGCCGTTCATCCATGACCAGCACAGCAGGCGAACGTATGCGCCCACCACCTCCGGGGACATGGACATCGTGCTGGCAAGGAAGTCGGGCGCGTACAACGGAAACCACGGGCTACTCATGGGCATCTCCAAAGGCCGGGGCAGGGCGGGGGAGCGGCTGGCATGCAACCCCGCCCCGCACCCGGTTGTCAGGATGTTGAGCGACGCCAGCCGCTCATCCCGCGAGCGCGGGACACCCCCATGATACCCCCTTCCCGGCGGGTGTCAAGGGCGGGCAGCAGCGGGCGCGTTCCGCGTTCCGCCCTGCCCCGGCGGGAGGTTCTATCGTTACCCCATCGGTGATATCGGCAGGGGTCGTACCTCGCGGCCTTGTGCCCTGCCCCGAGTGGGATTCGCGTGCGCGAACGGACGCTGCACCCACATCTCCGCACTCAAAGCATAGCAAAGTGGAAGTTTATCTTCCACTTTCTTGAACCCATTTGCGTGTCGATTCAATCGACAAGTCCGCATAAGCGGTTCAAATCCGCCACACTTGTGAACAAGTATTGTCCTTGCGCGCCGCCCGTATACGTTTCTTCACGCAACGAGCGTTTCGTAAGCGGAAAGGAGAAACGGTAAGAGTTTCTTACGGCGTTCGACGGTAGCGCAGTCGCCACAGCAGGCGGCTCAAGTCGTTGGCCGTCGCGTGGACCGCCGCTTCGTCCAGCAAGGGCAGCGAGGCGTGCAGGGCTTCGTGGATGATGGTGTCCAACTGGTCGGCCTCACCCTGCCACGTTCCAATTCGGATGACCCGGCCCTCGGCCTTGCCGGGATCGACCATGTCCCCGTAGTCCTTCATGTTGGCCGCGAACCGCAGCCGCCAATACTTGCCGCCAAGCCGTACGCGCATGATCTGCCCTTCTCAAACGGCCAGTTAGTTCGCGTCGTGAATGTCCCACGCAATCCGTGGCGTGCCGCGCCGTACCCCTGTTCGACTCACCGCAGCCTCCCATCGGGTGTAAAGCCGAATCCATTTTGCCCGAACCGGGGTCGGGCCGACTCCCTTTTCAACGATCCACCCGCCCGACCCGTCGCCCCAATCTTTCTTGTAGGTGCCGCAGCGGATGAAGTCCGCGTGCCGGGTCCGCACCTCGTACAAGCCGTTCCGTGTCTCTAGGTACTCCCGTGCGATTCCGACGATGTTTGACTGATGGTTGTGGCCGACAGCGATGCAGTCCACGCCTTCGACCCAAGAGAACATCCGGCGGCTGTCGAGGACACCCATGCTCATGGGTGATGCGCCGCCGCTGCCGTGGTGATATCGCATCGTCCAAGTCATCCGGCAGTTGTTCACTTGGCAACGAATCTTGACCCACCCGCCGTAACCGCCAGCGCCCATCTGACTCGCGGGGTTGTGAACCTTGATCGTTCGGACAAGGTTTGTCGTGGGGCAAGTTTCGTGATGCTTGAGCCACGCCGATTCGTGATTCCCCTGCCCAAGCACGCACCAGTTCTGCGCGTAGGGCGCGTACTGCTCCGCAGCATCGTCAATCACCTTGTCGAAGTACGCGGCGGCAAGTTGGCTGGAGCGCAACTGCGACTTGCTCTGTCGCCTGTCCGAAACCCCCTGCATCAAGTCCAGCGTGTCGCCTAGGTCGATGATGATGGCGCGACGTTCGATGGCCTCATCAAGATGTCGCATCTCCGTTTCCCGGCAATTCTTCGGGTTGTCCGTATGCGCGTCCGAGCGGACCAACACCCATTGCTCCCAATTTGACGATACCGGGTCGCAGTCGATGATGTGGATGTTCTTGCCGTGGTGCGATGCCTTGAAAGGCACAGCCGCAGACGAGGGCTTTGCCCTTTGCTGCGGTGCGGGCTTCGCGTTCCCTCGTCGCTTTGCCATCGGTCATCCCTCCGGTTTCGGATCGTCGCCGTTCTTGAACGGCACCAGTTTGTTCAGGGCTTCGCGCCGCTTCTTGCACCCGCCGCATTCCTTGATGCCGAGCGTCTTGGTGACCTTGGCTACGGCATCGCCAAGTCCTCGCATCCGAGAACCTTCGGACGGCTGATCCGTGAGCGCGACCTGCGGCGCGGTTGGCTGGCCTTCGGGCGTGGAGTTCGCTTCGGAGCGAACGGGCTGCACCTTGGCGTTCGGCAACGAAACGAGGATCAGCGGAGGATTGGAGTAATCGCCGTTCCGGGCTTCCCGGTGTTCGCACGTTCCGCAGCCCGCCATGTCAAGCCCGCGAATGCAGCGCGGAACGAAATCCTGCATTTGGCAGGACTTGCAATCAACGACTTCCTTCTCGTAGTTGCCGATGCGCAGTCGGAGCGTGTTCATGTGAGCGTGATTGTGTTGGCGTTTGTCTTGCAGAAAATCTTGGGGTCGTAGTACGCCTCATCGCACAATTCGGCGCACTCTCCCACGGGAGTGATTTGGCAATACTCGCAGTCGTTGATCTCAAACTGAAGCGGGTACGTCCGGCAATCGGTGGAAGGCTGGCACAGCCCGCAGATCGAACTGTACCCATAGACCAGCACCACAAACGTCTGCGAAACCGGGTCAAAGATTTCGATGTCGTTGTAGGGCCACACGCTGCCAGCGGACCACGCGATTTCGTCGCATTCGACGTACGCCTGCGGCGGCAGGTTGTCGCCAATGCACCCCGAAAAGGAGGTTGCATCCTGCGACACCGGAATCATCTCATACCGCTTGCCGCAGCCGTATTCGGCCGGGGACAGGCAATTCCCGCTGATGGCCGTATTCACCACGTTGCGGACGCTCAACACGGGTTCAAAAATCTGACACGCGCAGGCGCGGTAGCGGATGCTCGTCCCCGTCAGGTAAACGCACACCTGCTGCGATGCCGGAAGAATCTCCGCGTGATCGACGTTCAGCGTGTCACCCGGCGAAAACGGCGGGCGTGGACTCAAATCGAATCCGCAGTCCACGCACGACTGCCTGTAGCCGAACCAAAAGCACTCGCCCCCGTCACCGAGAGCCGTCGCCGTGATGACGGGATTCAGTCGGGCGTTGATCCGTTGCGCGATGCCGAATGCGTTGCCGCTCAAGATGTTCAGCGTGTAATCGCAGATTTCCATGCACGGAACCGCCAGCGGTCCCGGGGGCCATTCCGTGTTGATGATGCACGGGTCTTGGTCGGTGATCTGCTTGATCGACACCAAGCCCATGTAGAAGTTCCTGACCTGCTCCTGCATCTCGGGGTCTTGCGAAGAAGGATCAAGCCCTTCGTTCTCCGCAAAGCAGAACGGGAAGCAAATCTTCATCACCTCGGCAACATGGTCCGCGCATCCGGTTTCCATTCCTGACACGACGGAGTAGAAGGTGAACAGCGAATGCGACCCGGTCGGATCTTCGATGTTGATGCACAGGTCCGGGTCTTGTTCGCAGATATCGCCTTCGATGCAGCAGTAATCAAGGGCGGCAGGACAGTCCGGGCAGACGGCAGGCGTAGATTCGACTTGCAGGTAAATCCCGGCCTGCTGGTCGGGAATCATCGACTGAATGATCTGCGTAAGGTCGGGGATGCAGATTCCGACGCGCTGTTCCGCGTCGATTCCCGTCGTTGCGTACGACTCCCTCGGGAAATCGCGGTCGCAGCAGACGCAGTCGCGTCCGTCGGGATTTGGCGAGAACGCGACTCCCCATTTCTTGTAGCACGCAGTCATGTTGCTGCGCATGGTCAGCGGGCAACTTTCGTTCGTGCCGAACTGGTCGCACTTGTCGTAGCAGTCTGCCACCGTGTCTGCGCATATGTCCTGCGGCGGCGTTACGACGGGCTGGCCCTCAACCTCAAGGTTTCCGATGCCACCGACGGGAACGTGCGTCTGCGGTTCTGCGGAACAACACGGCTGTTCGCCTTGGTCGCGGACGGAAAGGAGCGTCCCCACGTTGATGGGATTCAAGCCCGAACCCGGCGGGCACGGGAACGGCGTTGGGGTAAGCCCCTTGAGTTCGTACGCGCAGCCCAAATACGAAATGATGTAGCACTTTGTCGGGTCAAGCGGCACCGGAATGCCGATGAACTCAAGATACGACTCGCAGAACTCAATCTGCGCAGGTCCGTCACAGCAGGCAACGTCGCAACACAACAACCCGGAAAACGCGTTGCAACGATCCGCGTAGTACGTCACCCCGGTGACGCAGCAGCAGGAATATGCCGTGGTTGCGCTCACAGCATGAATCGCTTGCCGTGCTTGCCCTTCACCCACCAGCCAAGGACGAACCCGGCAACAACACAGAGCGCGGACCACCACATCGTTCCGAGAGCATCAGCGAGGAGCATTCTTCTTCCTTTGTTGGGCCTTGCGAAACGCCGCGTCGAACTCCGGGTCACTACGGAGAGCGGCCACCATCTCCCGATCCCCTTCGGGTCGGTCGGGGTCAAGCATATCAACCGCCAGTTCCGCCTGTGCCACTTTGCGACGGGGCAACCATCCCACGGCCACCCGGATGGCCTGACCGATTCCGGTCTGCCACAGGAATACCACGATGGCGATGACGAGCGCGGCCCCGGCCACCCACGCAATAGCCTGCCCCCACCACGGAGTCACGTTCTGCGTCCCCGGCAAATAACCGTGAATCTGCGCCGCCAGCAGGTCAATTCGCTCCGCAGCCTGCACCACCACATCGTCGCCTGTCTCTTTGCCGTGCAGGAGGAGCATCCGGGCCTCCATGCGTATCTCGTTCGCGCTTCCCGCGATGTTCTGCGTGGCCCCGCAGCCCGTCAACGCAGCGGTGGCAAGCACCGCCGCGCACTTCACCGGGGCTGCTCCATGCGCTCAAGCCGCTTTTCAACTTGCGAAACGCGCTCACCAATGACCCGAATCTGCGCGTTCGCGTCCGCGTTGCGCTCCTTCATTACGGTGATGTCTGCGGCGATGCTGTTCAGCACGCGACTCTGCGCCTCGTCCTGTTCGCTGCGGCGACCGATGTAGACGAGGGAGCCGACAAGAAGAACGCACGTTGCCACCAACTGCGCCTTCTCAAGCATGAGCCGAGTCTGTGTGGGGCTATCCGACATGACATGATCCTATCTTTGGGTATCCCTGACGGCAATGGCATCAGCCAAACGTGAACAAGGTGAAGGACCGACTTCCGGTGAAGTTGTTTTTGATTCGGATGGGTTCGTTTGCGGTTGCCACATCCCGCCCAATGCCAAGCGTTCCGGCAACGCTTGGCGGGCCACCTGATGCGGCGATGTCCGCTGCGCTGTTAGCCCAATTCGTGATGAGCGTCCCGCCCGTGGCACCCTGCAAGGTGAACATGGCGTTGGCGGTGCCGCCGATGTTGTTGGACACGATCAAGAACGTGGCCCCTTCCGTATTGACATACCTTCGCGGGAAAGTGTGGGAGGCTCCGCTGGCAAGCGTCACGGTTTGAATCGACATCCCCGCATACCCTTCCTGCATCGGGGCGCAGCCTCCAAGTCGCGGAATGAACGACAAGCCCGTGGCACCTTCCTGTGATGCCTCCAACCCGATGTTGACGTTCGCAATGGCCGTGATGTTGGTCGGGTACAGCGGAGCAGCCGCCGTGCTGTCAATCAGGTGCGCCACGGCGGTGCCGCTGGCATTCACGTTTCCGACGCAGACAAAGTGGTTGCTGTCAAACGTACCGACCGCCCCGGCGACCATCAGGCTTCGCTGCATCTTGCTGGCGTAATTTTCAGACACCGTCATATACATCTTGCCGTTCGACACGGCACCGTCGCGGAGTCCGACGAACGCGAAATCCTGCACCGCCCCGCCAAGCATTCTGTTGTTCCGAATCGTGATAAATGCTGGCTGCGCGTTCGCCCCCGTCATCAGCGCATTCGTGTCCTCTGCCGTCTGCACGATCTGCCGCAAGTGTCCGGTCGCTTCCGGCACGTTGTTGTAGATGACGTTGTCCGTGAAGATCAGGCTGCGCGGTCGCATCCCGATATTGTTGGCGGAATAGTAACTGCCAAAGCAGTATCCGCCTTCGTTCAGCGCAGGAGGCGTGTTTAGCACGCTGAACGGATTTTGCCCGCCGGGAGCAAGGTCGTAGTGAAACACGTTTCCCGTAATGACTCCCGCAGAACCTTGAACGTCAAGGATTCCCCCAAACGTCTGCAACGCGCCGTTTGATGTTGTGCCGCATGGCTTGATGGCGAATCGAACGGTGTTGTTTGACAGCGTGGTTTCGTCGTTCTGAATCTTGACCGACCGACCCTTGCAGTTCACAAACGTGTTGTTGACCACGATGGCGCGCGACGGAACATACGTCGATCCGGTGGACAGCCCGCCGAAAATGCTCAAGCCATCGACATCAATGTTGAAGTTGGAAACGTCGGTGTTGGAGTTCGTGATGTTCGCAATCAGGCATCCTGCGACATACACGTTTTCCGGGTATCTCGTTGCGCTGTTTGCAATAAACATCCCGAGGGTGGATGAGGTGAACGGGATGCTTGCGTTCAACGCCCTGCTGTGATTCTCGGAAACCGTGTTCGTGATTGACACATATTTGAACCCGCCACCGAACCACGCCCCGCAGTTCGTCGTGAACCCCGCGACACCTCCGACGATCCCAAACGTATTTCGAAATGCGCATCGGTCGATGTAGACGGAATGATCGCCTTGCGTGACCGAATCCTCCACCTGAAGGCAGGTCAACGCCTTTTGATTTGCGTCAAACGACAGCCCGGACACCTTGAGCGTCATGCTGTTCGGAATCAGGTAGATCATCTGTGCGACATGGCCCGAGGTCGGGTCACAGACAATCGTTGCCTCCTGCCCGATGATCTCCAGCGGCCCGGTCAGCGTCTTGAGAATCTGCCGCGTTCCGGTCGCCTTCATCACATATATTCCCGCCGGAAAGAACAGGGTCTTTCCCATTGCAGCCGTCAACGCAGCGTCGATAGCAGCCGTGTCATCGGTATTGCCGTCACCGACCGCCCCGAAGTTCTTGACGCTGATGACATCGTTCAGGCGATTCGCAACAGTCCGCGTGACAACTCCCGATCCGGCGGCGGTGTAGTTGACCAGCGTTGCGTCCGTCGCAACGCTTGAAACAGGAACGTGATCCCACTTCACCCCGGTCCATTGCCACACATCGCCAACGCTCGGGGCTGACTGCTCAATCGGCTGCGTGGCAAACAAAACGGCATTCGTGGACAAGAGGTTTTGCGGAATGTGACTCCATTGAGTTCCGGTGAACTGCCATACATCCGCGACAGATGGCGCAGACGCATCTACGGCAGTTCCAGCCAGCCGCGTCACCGACGGGCTTGGGTACGAACCCGACAAATCGCCAGCAGCGGCCCCGGAAGGAGTCCTTGCGTTTGACAACCGGGAATCGTTCGCGGCGACAAGTTGCGTGGCGGTCCCGCCTCCGTTGGGAGCGATGTCCGCAGCAATGGTCCCGGCCTGCGTGATGGTCCCGCCCGTGAGTCCGACACCAGCCGTAATGCTGGTAACGGTTCCCGACGCAAGAGTTACGCCGATGTTGTTCGTCGTGACCGTAATTTCCGCGCTCATGTTCCCACCTTCGGATTCACCTGTGCCTGTCCGTTTTCGTAATACCGCCGGACGATCCCACCCGTCCATTCCACCTCAAAGTCAAAACGGCAATTCCCGGTCGGGAACGTCGCCGTTGTCGCAGCGGGGACAACCAACTTCTTGATGCCTGTGGTCGGCGGCGATATGTCCACGATCATGCCGTTCGTAATGGTCGCATCAAGGAATGCGACGGCGTTCGGCTGCGCAACACGCACGCGCCAGTTCGTTGCCGTTGCGATGTCCGAAACGCCCGCAAGCGCAATCTGCTGCTCGTAGGTCGCTCCCTTCAAGAAGATAATCTGCCACTTGTCCATGTTGCCTCCGTGTTAGACCCCGCCCTGTCCGCCTTCTTCCGTGCATTCAACACGAACGGCGTTTGCCATGACAAACCAATATTGCGGAACCGGGACCGTTTGCGTGGACCCGTTGCTAATAGCCGGAAATTGCTCCACCATCATCACCAAAGTGTTGGGTGGAATTGGCAAGGGAGTAATGGTGGCATTCGGATAATCCGTTTGCGCAATGCCCGGGGCAATCACTCCCGTCTGTGGGTTGTTTGAATCCTCAATGACGTTGCGTGCCGTTCCGGTCCTGTTGAACGGGGTGAGTGGAACGCTCATGGGACAAGTGATGTTCGGACTCGGCTCACGTTCTGAAAACGTGTATGACCACTTCCATCCTGAACAGATTGGGCTATTGCCAGTAATGAGAGCAAGGAACACACGCGTGTTCGGCGGGGCCGTGTCCGTCATGGTCGCGCCTGACCACAGGCGACGAACGTGGCTCATGCCCTTGGACAGCGTGATGTCCTTTGGGTCGCACGGCAGCATCCCATCCGGCCCGAGCAGCCAATCAGACGAATCGCACTCCGTGACCGTCACGGGAACGATCTCACCTCGCCTGCGGGCCAACGAGTACCGAACCATCGTGCACCGGAACGACCCAAGCGGCACCGCAACCCATCCGGCCCACCCAATCTTCCCCGGCATGACCGATGCACGAACCGCCATCAGACCCGCCACCTGCGCGTTGTACGCCGCGTAATTCCAAGACGGTGCCGTAGAGCCGAGGATGGACGATGCGGGGCTACCGGGATTCAGGCCCGGGGTGCTGCTAGCGACAAGCGGGCGAGGCTCCTTCGTCAGCCGCGTACCGTTGGTGCCGCGAGTTCTTCCGGTCGTGATGGCGTTCTGCCACCCAAACTCCTTTTCCGACGAGAACATCAGCGTGGTCGTGTCGGTGTCCGTGTTGTTGTAACGAGTCTTGCCCTCAACAGTCCGATACGGATACGACACCGTTACGGAGGCTGGCAGCGCATTGACTTGATAAGCGTCCAGCCCATACCACAGGTTTGCAAGCGGCTCCGTCACCGTGAAAGCGTTGGACGGTGCCGAGGCACCGCCGACGTAGGCCACCTTGTTGGTGGTCATCCATGAATTGAGTTCGGAGGCATCGCCGCCAACGTCCGTCAGGATCAGCGGGTGCGTAGAACCCATGTCCCGCTGCCACACGAACCCCGTGCCCGCCGCAAGCAAATCCATCGCCATGCCGACGCTGCATTCCGGCGTGAACAGGTGGTCCGCAACGCGGTCCAGCAACGACGAATCGGGGTTGTACGAACCCACGGATATACCGTTGACCGTGTTCGTCAGGGAACCCACAAGCGCATTCATCAGAGCAAGCGGCGTTGCGGCGTTTGCAGAAGCAACCGTCGTGTTCCACCGACCGTCCGCGCTAAACAACGGGCCTCGCAGCGGGTTCGCTGACAAGGCATTCAACTGCGTCTGCGCCCAAAACCACCGTTCGCAGACCGCCTCAACCAATGCCACGCCCGCCCCGTTTGCGACCATGAACACGGGCTTCGGCGGCAGCAAGTAGAACGTCCCCTGCATCAACGATGCCGCGTCGGTTCCCCAATGAAACGATGCGGACGGCACCTGCCCGACGACTTGGCTTCCGTACAACGTCGCAAGTTTGTCTTGCGCAATCAACACCCTGATGCGCGTCCATCGTGTCGCTCCCGATGGCACCTCAACGCTGAACAAGTCCGATTCCGACAGCCCCATCGTCGCGGCAAGGTCAAGCAGATCGCCGTCCGGCACAAGGGCCGGAATCTTCACCGATCCACTCGTCTGAAAGTACGCCGTAATCATGTCACGAAGGTCGCGGTAGTCACGACGTATTGCTGGCGCGCATCCGCCGCCGCCGCAAGGGTCGTGGAGTTCGGGCTGTCCGAGTTGGCGGTGGTCGTTAGCGACACAGGAGGCAGAAGCCCGTTGTTCGGGGTTCCCCAACGGCGCATCTGCGCCCCGCTCGGGGATGTGAAGGTGGCGAAACCAACGGTCGTGCTTGAGCCTGTGTCGTAGACGGCATATGCACGCTCGTAGATTCCGCTGAACATCCTGTTGCCCTGCGCGTCGTATTTTCCGTGAGACACCCGCCAATCCTCTGACAGCAGTACGGCCTGTGTAGGAAGCGGTCGCTGATACCGCGCCGGGGCTTGGTTCATTCGGGCAACCTCCGTGAACTCCGTAATCACGGCGCATGGCTTCCGCGTCTGAATGATGAGGTCCGGCTGATCGACGTACATCGGGGACAGCCGCACGATGCCCGGGTCCACCGTGGTCTTGGTGTGTCCGTGCGTATGCGGAACCATCGTGGTGGCCCCGTTGACCTCCGCAGGCTGCGTCTGCGCCAAGTTGAAGGCACCACCGATGTCCGTGTTCATCAGGCTCACGCCTTGGGCGTTGCTGATGACCGCGATGCTGATGGTCCCGAACGTGTTGGCGTTCGCAATGTCAAACAAGGAAGCACGCGGCATGGTTCCGCCGACGTTGCTCATGCTGTCGATGATGTTGTTGATGAAGTACGGAACCATGCCGTACTGCTTGTCCACGCCGCTGACGGGCATGATCGGCCCATAAGCCGATGCTTCGCGTGTTTCCGTTCGGGTGATCGTGAACTCGTTGCCGACCATGTACGCAAGGCTCAACAGGTTCGCGGAGGCATCGCTTGCCTTCGGGATGACCTGCGCATCCAACTCAAACCGGATTGCGTAGCCGCTCAACAGGTTCTTTTCGACCACCCGCATCCGCGTGATGATCGTCCGCTGGTACGTCAGGTCGATGCGCGTCTTTGCCAACTGAACGGCGGCTTGCACCAACTTGCGGTTGCCCGTCGTTCCGGTGATCGCCTTCAAGCCTTGATCCCCCTCAAGGTCGCAGGAGAACTGCACGGTCGCCATCGCAGCGGAATCAAGATTGCGCTCGTACGCGCATTCCATGTCACCGACGCGCACGCCGTCCGGCAGGTCGTGCGTGTTCCACTTGTCCACGAAGGAGTAAGTCAGCATCGTGCCGAGTTCGTCGGTTGCGAACTCCTGCGACTCCCTGCGCCACCCCGGACCCGGCACGGGCGGGATGATCGCGTTCCTGAACAGGTCTACCCACGGTGCCCTTCCGGTCCAATTTGTATTACTCGCCGCGACAGTCAGGTTGTTGCCGCTCGTTGCCCTGTTGATGTGCAACGTGCCGTTGACCGTTCGCGTGGTCTTGCCCGCTGCATCCAGCGACATCCGCTGCGTCCAACGATGCGCCGTCACGGTTTGGCTTCCGTTGAAGGCAACGTGGTTTTCGATTTCAAACCGCATGAATGCGGTCTGCGTCCCCGAAATCTCGGTCGTTTCAATCTTGGCGATGGGCCACCCACGGACATCCGCGCCCGCGTTCAGCAAGACCTGTCCGTTCACCGTGACGATGGCGGAACTGACGCGCCCGCTTCCGCCCGTCAGCGCAGCCATGAAAGAAGCATAGTTCGTCTGCCCCGTGTCGATGATCGCGGTCCCGCGAACCGTACGCTTCTGCTCCGTGACGATCTGCGTGCCCTCCGCGAACACGGGGTCGCAGTTGTACGCATCCACGTTGACGGCGTTGAAAGTGACCGAGTTACCGACGTTGAGCGTGATGGTCAGCGTGCTTGGCATCAGTACCTCCTCCCGGTCATCATGGCGATGTCAGACTGAAACCAAGCATTGATGTCGTTGGGATCGACCTCCGAACGGGGCTTCGTGTGGTCCGTGATGATCCCGAGGTACGACAGGATTTGCTTCATCCCGTACAGCGCAGAACCCGGCACGGCGGTGTCCCAAAGACTCTCAAGGAACGGGCTGGCCCACCCAACAAGCATTCCCGTCAGGCGCGATGGAATGGTCATAATGAACGTCACCACGCCGAGGAAACCGTACAACGCGGCCTTCAGGACGGAGAACACGGCGGAAAGCCCGCTCGTCGCGTAGCCCAACTGTCGGTTGAAGAAGGCGTTGGCCCGCGTTTCGACGGTCTGCATCCTGATGGCACGCGCATAAATCGCGCCGTTCTGCGATGCTTCCGTGAGTTGATCCTGAAGTTGCTGCACGCGCTGCTCCATCTGCGCGGCGAGGATCGGCCCACTAAACTTCCCGAGGTCGGCAATTCGGGATTCAACGTGCCTGCTTGCCGCCATCAGGCCACCGACGGCAAGCGCAGCCGCCGAACCAACGATGGCAACCCCCATCAACGCCTTCCCGACGATGGCTCCCGTGCGCCCAAGCCCGCGAAGCACCGTGCTTGTGGCCGATCCCTGCTGCGTCAGTTGCGCAAACCCGCCTACGGACGGGGCGCGGAAGAACGACACCAGTTCTCCTTTGACCTGACTCGCCACGCCAAGCGTTCCGCCGCGCCCCTGCTGCAACGACCGGAACGCGGCGTTCGTGACGGTCACGACCTCCTGCGAAGCGCGCTGGCTCTGCGTAACGACCCCGGCGATGCGTCCCATCGCCCCCGAAATGGACTGTTGAAGCCGAGACAGCGAGGCAGGAACGCTTGCCGTTCCCATCGCGTTCTGTGCCGCCACGGACGGCCCGCCACCCGTATTCCCCGCACCACCGCCCCCGCCGCCGAGTTCGCGGATGTTGATGTTGATTGCTCCCAAGTCCTCCACGACTACTTCACCTCCCAATCCATCTCGTAGGCGAACTCGTAGGTGTCCTTCAGCGTCAGCCACCCCTCAAGATCGGCAACGGCCTGCACGGTCCCGCCGTTGCGAAAGGTGATCGGAACGGCAAGCATTCCGGTCAGGGTCCGCTGCACCATCCACTCCCGCAGCACATCAACGAACTGCTGGATGCCGTCCCCTCCCGCAATTCGATAGGTGCCGCGCATAACGGGGTCCGCGATTCCGCGCCACCATATGACAAGATCAATGTTCGTCCGAATCAGGCCCACGCCGCTGTTCGGGTGCGCCGCCGTGTCGGGGCCGGGGACGATCTGAATCGCGTACTGCCCGACCATGTCATCAATCGGCGCTTCCGCGATGTAGACGTTGCCGCTGTATCCGCGCTCCAACATCCACTCCGCAAGCCGATCCCGAAGTTCCATGAGGATGTCGCCCGTGTTCGGCATCAGTTGGCCTTCCTCATGCTGTCAATCTCGGTGCGCTGCGCCAAGCGCGCATTCCCGGTCGCGGCGAACACCGCCGATGCCATCGCCTTGCCGTCACCGAAGGCAATGCCGATGGCGCGTGCGAACACAAGGGCTTGCGCCGCCTCTACTGCCGGGATGTTCGCGGCCAAGCCCATTGCGACCTCCGCATCAAACTCGTTCGGCGGTCGCCCGTATATCGACACGAAACGGGCTACCGCCTTTAGACGTTTCCCGCCTGCTCAACCCTCTGCGCCGCCCGCGCATACGCGGCGAACAACTGCGCGTCGGTCGCCTGCTTCGCCACCTCCGTGGTTCGGCAGGCTTCCCGCATGGCCCGCGCAAGTTCAGGAACACCGGGCTGCGAGTTGCCTCCACCCATCGCCTGAAGCGTTGCCGTCACCTCGTTGAACTGGAACACCAGCCGCCCCGCCGGAACGGTCACGGCGAACAGCATCGGATCGTCGGCTTCGTTGAGTTCGATAGGCATTAGATCGTCGCGTAGGTGTAGAGCGTGTTGTTCGACGGATTCGGGATGCAATGGAAGTTGAGCGCAAGCACGCGCTCCCGGTTGCCCCATTGCGAGTCGGAAACGCCGTCAGAACGGATGAACGCGTGGGTAAACGTGTAGCCGGGATTTCCCTGCGCGATTGATCGGATGCGAAGCCCGAAGTAGCCCGAGGACGCGACCAACTGGCGACCGACCACCGGGGTTGCCTGCGCGCCGCGATTGTCGTTCAACAGCGCGGCAAGAATCGCATCGTCCCACTTGACCAGCGCGCAGGTAACGACGGCCTCCGTGTTCTGCATCACGATTTCCTCCGCAACCGCGCCGCTGCTCACGGTCTTGACCTCATGGCGGTGGTCGGTGAAGGAAAGGGACGGCAGGTTGTCGTTGTCGCTGCGACCGAGTTCCGTGTAAGTGCCGTTGTTGGCGGTGTCAATCGCAATGATGGTCGGGCCGGGAACAAAGAGTGCGATAGGCATGGGTCATGTCCTCTTGAGAATGGATCGTAGCCCGAGGAAGATGGACTTGCCAATCTCCGTCATCTCCTTACGGGTCGGAAGCAAGAACGGGCGGGACGGTACGGTGACACCCCGCCGCGCCAACAGATAGTCGCGCCCCTCCGCAAACCCCTCTGCGCGGGGATCGTTCCCCGTCCCGTGGCCCCGCTTGGCTGCAAGGGTCAGGGGGATGAAGTTGGTGCGCTTGGTGCTGAAACCACGGTCTTGGTACAGAGCGTGCCGTGGCCCGCGCAGGGTAATGCGCATCCCCGCGCTGGTCGCCACGCCGCCCGCGTTCATCTCGCTGTACATCTGTCCGGTATCCCGCAGGGGATGCCCGCCGTTGCGATAGCCATCCACGCGGATGCGGTATTCCGTCCGGGTGCCGACCTTGCGGGTAGCCACCACCTTGGCTCCCTTGGGCTTCTTGAACGTCCACACCTCGCTCGTCAGGTTCTTGAGCGGCTGGTGAGGCACCGAAGCACCGCTTGCGCCACGGCCCTGCGACTCGTCAATGTGATCCTTCATGGCCCCGGCAACGATCTGCGCGATGCCAGCCGCTATCTGCGGCTCACGAAGCGCGCGCCGTACCCTGTCGGACCACTTCACGGGTACACCGTGGGACGGCGGGGCGGGAAGAACGGGCTGTTCGACGCTTGGTTGTACCAAGCCAGCACCGACGTACCCACCGCCTTGACCACCGGGGTGCCCGCGTCGGCGTTCGCCGCCACGCCGCCGAACAGCATCTTGCCGTCCCGCAGCCCCTCCAGCATGGAGTACGTCTGCTTGATCCGCTGTTCGATGGCCGGGGTCAACTTGGCCCCGCGCCGCTGAAACAAGAACTCCGTGGCGAGGTCAACCGCCATCGTGACGAGCAGCGGGTCGTGCGCCGCGTCAAGCGCGGCAAGTTCCGTTTCGCTGTAGATGTTGCCCACCCGGACGTAGGACCGGATGACAGCCGTGGCCCGGTCCAGCGCGTGCGTGGTCATCGGGTTCGGCCCCGGCATGGGGGTGCCCGCATCCCCGCACAACTGCGCGATGATCGTCTGATCCAACGCCGCTTCAAGGTCTGCGTAGGTTGCGTAGGCCATAGCGTCCTCCTGAAGCGATGGGGGGGTGGGGCCGAAGCCCCACCCACCCATGCGTTTCCTCAACCCCTATTACGGAGTCACATCGCCAATCGCGTAGCCGCCGACCGGAGCGACCACAGCCGCCACCGAGTTGTCGATGACGCGGCCTTCGATGCGGCGATTCTGCGGATCGTTGAACTGCTCAACGGTCATGTCCTCGTAGGCGAAAATTTGGCAAGTGCTGAAGGACGATGCGCCCTCAACGCCGACCAGCCCACCCGGACGCGACAGGAAGTACGCGCCGTCGCCGTAGACGTACGAGGAAGTGAGGGTCGAAGCACCCTTCTTGCTCGTCACCTTGACCGAGTCATCGACCACGACATCACCGAGTCCGAACAGGGTCGGCGGGATGCCCCAGCGCGAGAACGTGTCCGAACCCTGAAGGAACGACAGGGCGGCGGGGTAGTTCTTGACGTAAGCCTTGACTTCCGGCGACTGCGACACGACCTGCGCGATGGTCGGAGAGATGACCATGATGAGTTGGTTGGGAGCAACCGCGCCACCGCTGGACAGGCTGACGAGGCGCATGACCGCCTGAATGGTCTTCTGAATGTAGCCATTCGCCTCGCTGCTGTTCAGCCACGTTCCCGCGCCGATGGCGGCAGCGGCAGGGTCAGCAGCGTAGTTGCTGCCCCAGTTGCCCGAATCAGCCAGCACCGCCGCAGCGCGGTTGGTGCGGGCGGTCATCGCCAACTGCGCCTTGCTGCGAGCGTGCTGCGCCACGATGTCCCACGCCGACTGCTGCGCAGTCTCCTGCGGGATGTAGAACGGGAACGCGTAACGCTGCGTTGCGTACTGAACGAAGTCAAACGCGTTCTGCTTGCCCGTGGGTCGGTCGTTGCCGAGCGGCCAAGCGAACTCGCGGTCGCTCGTCAGACGGACGTTGTCGGGAACGTCCTGCCGCAGATAGTAACCCGTCATCTTGGTGACGGGGACCAACTGCGCGTAGCGCGTGAGGGCGAACGAGTTGACGCTGCGGGTGAACTCCACCTGCAGCGCACCCGAGACAATGTCATTGGTGGACGGGACGTAAGTCGAAAGTCCACCACCTGCAACCGTGAAAGCCATGTGTGTTTCCTCCTGTGTGGGTGATGGCTTCTATCAGACGATACGAGTGCCGATGCGGAAGGCGCGAACGATCTCGCCAGCCGAACCAGCCTCAAGCGCGATGTAGTAGCACACCTGCGTCGAGGTTCCGGCAACGGCCTTGCCATCCGCGTCCGAAGTCAGCAGCGAACCGATGCTGCAACCGCCCGTGCCGAGTTCCACCTGCACGGTGTTCGTCGGCTGAAGGCTGATCTGATCGCCCGCAATGGCGTTCCAAGTCGAATCAAAACGACGAACCGAGCCATCGGTCACGCCGAGGATGTTGTCCGACGCGGCGTTGGCCTGCTGGCCCGTGAACGCGGTGCCCGTGTTGATCTCAACGAACCGGAACGGGGCGATGTTGCCGGAAGCGGTGAGGTTGGGGATGAATCCAAAGTCTGCCATGTGAGTGTCCTTTCCTTCTTACCGCTTGATGCGGCTGTTGATTGCCTTCTTGAACTCCTCCGGCTTGCCCGCATACTCGCGGACGAGGTCGGAGATTTCCGATGCCTTGATGTCGCCCTGCGGGAGCGCAGCGCGGCTCATGTCGATGCGGACCCCCATCGGGTCGCGGGCAAACAGGTCGCGCCACGCCTCAAGGGTTTCCGCCGCGTTGCTGCTGGCGGCAAGTTCCGCGAGCAGGCGGGGACGGTGCGAAGCGGGGATGCGGTAGCCCTCCTGCTCCATGAGGTCCAGTTCGCGGCTGAACCGCTCACGGGCAAACTCGGCCTTGAGTTCGCGCAGTTCACGGGCCTGCCGAGCGTTCTCGCGGCGCAGCGCGAACGTGTCGGCCTTGCCGGGACGAGCGGCGGGGAACATCGCCTCCTCCATATCGTCCTCCTCCTCCTCCTCGCCGCCGTGCGAGTCGATGTCGATGTGCACGCCGTCGCCCTCGCCGGATTCCTCCGCGAACTGGTCAACGATCATGTCATCAGCGGCCATCTCCTCCTTCTTCTCCTCCTCATCGCCCGTGCCGTAGTGCTTCTTCATCATGGACTTCATCTCGTCCATCGAAGCCTTCAGCGCAGCGATTTCCTTCTCGTAATTCATCGCCATGTTGTTGTCCTTCGTACCGGGAACGAACGTGGATAGCCCGCCTCCGACCGTCCCCATGTCGAAGCGAAGCGAACGTGAAAACCGGACCACTTCACCCGTGCGGGTGAAGTGAGTGTCGGGGAGCGGGCGGCGCGGGGTTTCACGCCCGAGCAGCGCGACTTCCGACAGGTGATTCTGTTCCGCCCAAATCTCCGCGCTGCGGCGCGGGAAGGCGTTGGTGGCAAGAAGGCGGTCGAACACGGATCGCTCCACTTCGCAGTCACCCACGATGTATCCGACCCCGTCGCGCTCCTCGTATGCAATGTCCGTGAATCGGCCCACCGCCGACTTCGGCTCGTTGCCGTCCTTTTCGTGCATGACCACCAAGCGAGGCATGGACCCGCGTTCCATGTATCGCCGCGTGCTGTCCACGATGTCGCGGACGCGCTCGTTGTCGAACTTCTTGAGTTCGGGGTCGCTCTCCCCGTCAATGGCCGGGTCATACGCGCAGAACACCTCAAGACCGTGGATGACCACGCTCTTGCCGTTGTCGGTGATGCGGTGCGAAGGATGGCTCATAATAGAAGTGTCTTGTATTGACGTACTTATGTCAAGGGTTATGCAAACACCCGATACGGAATTGCCGGAAGCGGATCAAAGGTCGGCAGGACACCGATCTGCTCGTCCGTCAGGTCGAAGGTCACGCGCAGGTTCGCGTGATATTCCGGGTGGCCCCGGGACACCATGTTCCCGTCAATGTCGTAGACGGCGGGAATCGGGCCGATTCGGTCAAGCGATACGCCCAATACCGGAACAAGGATGGTTTCGCCGTTGCCGATTTCTGCCGAACGCAGCAATCCAGCGGCTTCAAGCGCGGCATCCATCTGCGCCCTGACTGTGGTTCGGAGCATCAAGTCAATCATGTGGTCAGCACATTGAGTTCAGAAGCGGTTTTTGCGGTCGGCCAATACTTTATTTGACTGATGGTTCCGCAGTTGATAAATGCCCCAAACCCGGGCCGCGTAATCGCAAACTTGGTTGGTACTGCTATTGTCGTGCCAGCCCCGGTCTTGTTTCCCGTTGCGGACGATCCATTTATCGACACCGTCACCGCGCCAACGGAAAGCCCCGGGTCAGACACCACTCCAAACTTATACAGGGCGTTGTTCGTGATGTTTCGGCTTTGCTCTGCGCTCGTCGCGCCGTTTGCCCATCGTCCGATCAATGTAGTTCCGAGGGTTGTGTTTAGCACTCCCAACACAGGAACATCGGACGCATCTAGAAACCCAATGAGTGACGGGAACGACCCCGCAGAACGCTTGGTCTGAAAGCCGTTTACGGTCATCGTTCCGCCCGATGTATTGAAATTGACGGCGGAAATGTCGCTCATCACCGCAAAGTCGGCAACTCTGGTAGCGGTGCTTGCTCCGGTCGAAACAAACGACGAGGGACCAGCCCCGGATTCCATCATTGCTCCCCATAGCAAGAACGATGATCCGTCGCCGTGATATGCAACGCGCCCGAAGTTTGTGGTTGGTACGTCCATTGATGCCAAGTCCATCGGCACAATGAATCCAAAGTTGACCGCAGCGGCCAACGTGACGGTCAGCGAATATCGTCGCCATCCTGTCGCGGTATAAAGACCCGAAACGGTCAGCGAGGCATTGGTCGCCGTTCCTACCGCCGTGGCTGCTTGCTCAATGGCTCCCGTGCTCAAATTGAACGTCGCATACCCGAAATCCCCCGATGCCGACGAAACCACCAACCGAATCAATCGGACGCTACCGCTTCCGGGTTTTGCCCACACAGAAAACGTGTATGTTCCAGCCGCCGAAGCATACGATTGATAAATCGACCGCTGCTGATTATTGTTTGGTTCCGTAAACGAATTACCCGTAAACGTGTTGTCAGGCGCAGTATCCGCAGTCGCTGACGTTGCTGCATACGCAGTTTGCAGCGTCCAAAACGACGTGTTCGTTAGATTCGTTGAACTTCTCGTAAGGTTGGTCGTGTCTGCTTCGATCAGAAGTCCTCTTGCGGCGAACGTCGTTGGGTCGTGATCGAACCGCGCCTGATTCGTTGTGGCGTATTTCAGAAATCCATCTGATCCAACATACGACGGTCCCGTTCCGGCAGGGAAATTAGAGCCGCTTCCGCGAGTAAACGTAAAGCGTGAATCCAGCACCCCCGTCGTAAAGTCAAGGGTAAGCGTGGAGCCGTCGCCATCGTTGCCAAGCAGGACCGCCGACCGGGATGAACCGGACAACGTCGGGCGAGACATTCGGGTGCTGCGGCGCATCAGAACGTCGTTGCGAACACGCCCATCGTCGGCGTACCGCTTGCGGCCCTGAACTGTACGGTGACCATCTGACAGCCGACGATGTCCACCAGCGCGGCGGCTGGTTCGACGTTCGCGGCAGCAGCCGTTCCGGGGCTATAAAGGTTCGCCGCCGGGGTTCCGGCCACCTGCGTGATGATGGCGAACGGACGCTGCGTACCACCGTCAAGGCTGTAGGTCGGAACCGTACCGCTGCTGAACGTCAGGTTGAAGTCCGCAAGGACCGTCGGGATGTAGTAGGTCAGGCCGTCGGTGGTGTTGACCTCGCCCGTCCATCCCACCACGCGCACGCCCGTCGCCGCGCCAATGCTGGTGCTGCTTGCGTACGGCATGATCCGCAGCAGGGACGGCGACATCGGATTCAACTGCTGATCGTGAACTACGCCGCTCGTCGGCTTGGTCGATGACAGGGTGGCGATGCTTCCGTAGGACGCTCCCACGCTTGCCACGCTGACGTTGCTGAAAATCCGCTGGTAGGTGATGATCGTTGCGTCTGCCATGTGTGCCCTCGTCCTTATGGTAGCGGTGCGTAGCGCAACCGCAATGGGTTGTGTCAGCCCGACACGAAGCCGGGGTCAGGAAACTTGCCCGTGTCAATCAACGCCTGTCGCCGTCCGTTGTGCCGCTGAATCGCCTTGTAGTCGGGCGCGCCGTCCTCGTTTACCCACCCTTGCGCCATCGCCTTGGTGATGCGGATGGGCTTCCACCCGCAGCGGCAGTTGAAGCCGCACGGCGTGTTGATCCCCTGCGCGTCGATCTGCTCCACGGTCGCTACGAAGCCGTCCATCGCCCGGTGCGTGTCGCGGGTGCGGTTGTCCTTGGTCGCGGTAAACTGCATGACCGGGACGAACGCCTGCACCTTCTCATCCCGCACGATGTCCAACTGGCCCTGCGAAGCCGCCCGGTTGAGGTTTGTCCGGTAGACGGTTTCCAGCCGCGCAGCCGTCAGGTCGGTCCCGGTGGCAAGGGTGGCCTGCTCCACGAAGTCGCCCACTCCTAGCCGCTCAAGTCGCTTGCCCGCAACGCTTTGCGTGATGTCGCCCCGGATAGCCTTGGCAAGCAGGCTGCGCGTGGCTTCCACCTGATCCTGCGTCATCCCGGTGACGAAGAACGCCCCCCGCGCCACAGCCTGCACGCCGGGGGTGCGCCGCTTCCGCACCTCCTCCGGTAGCCCCGCAGCCGGGGGGATGCCGGGTGCCTCCTTGGGCTGTGCGCCGCTGCTCGCGGGCAGGATCAACGCCCGGAGTTTGGGGCTGCGGTCGGCCAACTTCTGTAGGGCGGTCGCCGCCTCGTCCTGCCGCAGTTCGTTTGCGGCGGCGAATGCGTTGTCGATCAGGCTGTTCCACTTTGCCCGCGTGATGGGGATGAGGTCAACGAACCGCCGGATGACCTCGCGGGCTGGCCCCGGCTTGAACTTCAGCAGCAGTTCGGGGTCGCCCCGGTCAAATCGGGCAGGGGTAGCGGGCTTCGGGATGTCCACCCCTGCGCTGTGCAGGGATTGGTGCGCCCCCATCGCCCACCCGACGAGCAGCAGGGCGGCGGTATCGGCCTCCCAAGCGTCCCAATCCGTGTCGGGGGTCTTGCCCTCCACCTGCGCGGCGATGGCACGGCGGTACGCCTGCGCCCCGTCCGCGTACACGGCCCGGATCAGGGCTTGGGTGGTTGCCAAAGCCTTTGCCACGGGTCAGAGCCAGCGCGTGCGCCGGAAGGTCTTGGGAGCGTCGGGGGCGGGTTCCGCGCCCTCCTGCGCCGCCGTCTGCCCAAGGATGGCATCCAAGGGGTTCCCGCCGCCGCCGCCAAGCACCGCCTCGTCCTCCTTGGGCTGCGACAGCCCAAGCAGGTCGCGGACCTCGGCCTCGCTGACCTTGCCGCCCAACGCCACGAACTTCTCAATCGCCTCAAGCCGCTCCTTCGGATCGGGCCGCTCGGGGGCAAACTGAAAGCGCAGGGCGCAGACCTCGTCCTCGGACGCGCCAAGCATCTGCGCGATGACGCGCACGAAGTCGGTCGTGAGGCTGTCCGCAAGCGCATCGGCGTGGTAACGGATGATGCGGGACAGGGTGTCCGCGTGCAGGCTTGCCACGCCCGACCCCAGCCCGGTGCTGCCCGCCTCGCTGGAGAGCGACTGCCCAAGGATCGCCTCCTTGATCTTGGAGGAGAACCAGTTGACAAGGTCAAGGAACACCGTAGCGCGGCCCGCGTTCGGCTCCTTGATGTCGATGTCGTAGACCTTCTCGGTGCCCGACTGCGGCAGCAGCACGCTGTTGTCGTTCGTCAGGTTCGCAAGCACGTTCTCCATCATGGAGCGGCCCGCGTCCTGCCCAAGCGGGTAGTACCCCACCCGAATGCCCATCGCGTACCGCTCCGCGTAGGTAATCGCGTCCTGAAGAATCTCCTGCTTCGCAAGCCACATGAACCAACAGACATCGCGTGCGCCCACACCCCGGTAGATGCTCTCGCTGCTGTTGGGGTCATTGAAGTCGGGGGCCGCGACGAACACGCGGTGCAGCACGATGGCCTTCCGCTCGTCCTCGGTGAAGATATGCACGCGGCTGTCGAATCCGATGTTCTGCTCGGACGGCCCGTGCGCGGAGTAGTCCGCGCCCACGCGCATGGCGAGGTTGCCGCGCTGGTCGTAGGCGAGGGTGTCGGGGTGGAACGGATACCACTCCTTGACCGCCACGCCCGTGCGCTCGTCCTTGCGGTAAACGATGTTGCACGCGGAGTTGCCGTACCACACGGCTTCGTGCATAGATCGGACGAAGTCCGACCGCCGGGGCATCGCATCGAAGATGCGGGAGATGCGGTCGGCCAGTTCGACCAGCCGGGGGTTCTCCTCGTCATCGGACACGACGGCCCATTCAAGGGACGCGAGGGTGACTTGGAGCGACCGCAGGACACCTTCGATGTCCGCGTCGGCCCGCATCATCATCTGATACTGCGGGTTCAGCCTGTAGGCGAGGCTGGCGTTCCGCAGCAACTTGTCGGCGGTCGTGAAGAACGAACGCTGCACCTCCACCGGGGTGGCGAGGGGAAGGGTGATGCCGCGCTCCACGGGAGCGGGGAGCGGCTTGCGCGGACGCTGTTCCGGCGTGAGTCCGTTCTGCAACGGGTTCGGATCGGTGCCGCGCTTCTTGCTCACAGTTCTCCCCTGCGCTTGAGGTCAAGGGCAATGGCGACGGCCTGCTTCTGCGGCTTGCCCTCCGCGATGAGCGTGCGAATCTTGTCGCTCACCTTCGCGTCAGCAGCGGACATGACCTTGAGGCAGGCTTCGTCCTCCGCGCTGATCTTGGAGCCTTCGCGGACGGCGTTGGTGTCCTTTGCGCCCGGGCGGGAGAACATCAGCACCTTTGCCGTCAGCACCTTCTCAGGGCTTCCACCCATGCCTTTGAACCATCCCTTTCCAAGCATGGTGTTCGCCCAATCCCGAGCAGCCGACTCCGTGGCAAAATACACGGTGTCCTCAATCACCTGCGGCGAACCGCCAAGATAGTCGGTCTTGCCGAGTTGCTTCGTGTAGCGCACCTGCCACTTGTACCCGGCGGCACGCTTGCGATCCTCATTCGCGCCCATCTTCGCCTTCGCGCCGGGGCGAGACATCTTCGTCACGTCCCACGCGGCCTTAACCAGCGACGGCGGAAGGAAGCGAACGTAGTCAGGATTGGAGGTTCGGACGATGGAGTACGCACGATGGGTCTGCCCTGCCTGCGCGTAGTTAATCATCTCCTGCATCCAGCCAGCAATGCTCAACGCCTTGAACTCAAGGTTTTCGCCGTTCGGCCCCTGCTTGCCCTTGCTCGTCTTTGCCTGCTGCTCGTACTGCTTGACGAGGCGCTTGAGCGCATTCAGGTCGGACGCGCTGAAAGGCGGCTGTGCAAACCTCGCCTTCGCGCCGGGGCGGGAAAATGATCCATTGGCAGGACGCGTCCCGTAAATCTCCGCATCATTTGCCTCAGCCCACTTCTGCATCGCCTCGACAGACTTAAACACCTTTCTCCACGGCGTGCTCTTCATACCTTTGACGCCATACGCTTCGACCGCTTCCGATCCATTTGGCTTATCGCCGGAACGCTCGTGCTTTGCCGCGCTCCCAAGCCGCTCCGCAATCGCCCTGTACGTTTCGCTCCGCTGGTTCTCGCTCTTGTCCATTTGTTCGACCTTTCGCTTTGCCCACCCTTGTCCTGAATCGCCGCCCCACAGAAGCCACGCGATGTACCCGGCATCGTCCTCCCCGCCCGCCTTGTTCTTCTCATGCCTGCTGAAGAAGGCGTGCATACGCCGCACGGTTTCCGGCGACAGCGTCTTGCGGTTGGAGATGTCACGCGCACGGGCCACGCCGACAGCCGTGCCGCCGCGTCCATGCTTGCGCCGCAGTTCCAAGCCACGCTTGGCGTTCGCGGCCATTTCTTCCGTGGGGGTCAGGTCAATGTCGGCCACGGTTCGATATTACCCGCCGCACCCATGAACGCAATGCGCTAGGCGAAGAACGGACGCTTGGGCGCACGCGCACCGAACATCCGCCCGATGGCATCCGGCTTTTCGATCCGGGTGACGTTCTTCTCGCCGGGTGAAAGCGACCCGCGCACGGCCTCGGCGCACAGGTCAACCACCGCGTCCACCGTGTCATCGTGCGCCCCGGCGGGGAAGGCAAGCATTTCGTCCAGCACGGGCTGGAACGCGGGCAGCACCTTGCCCCCCTCGTCCATCGGGAACAGGAGTTTGCCCTGCTCCACGAAGGGCTGCGCTCCTGCCGCTCGCAGGTGCTTGTCCGTGGTCCGCTCCACGGCGAGCATGGGCTGCGTGGACATGTCGCGGAACTGGTCGAAGATGCCCTTCTGCGGCCCGTTCGCCTCGGCCAGCACCACCGATGCACCCCGGCGCGACAGGAGGCTTGCGGCCTGCTTTGCGAACACGGGGAACGATTCCCGCACGCGCAGGATGTCGGTCAGGTACAGGTTCCGGGCGTGGTCAACCTCACCGATAAGGCACACGCTGTAGTCGGGGTCATCGCGCTCCTGCGCCTTCTTGCCGTACCCCCAATCCAACGCGGCGATGGTGCGCGTTACCTTGGGCAGCGCGTCGGGGCGGTAGTACCCCACCCATTCGGGCCGGAACACCAGCAAATCCGAAGAGAGCGGGACGAGTTCGTAGGCGCGTGCGTAGCCCATCGGCCCCATTGCGGAGCGGCGCAGGGTCAGGATTGACGGCGTAAACACCTCGGGCCACGGGCTTTGCAGCCCCTTGCACGGGCGGCGCAGCAGCGTTCCCTTGGCCTCGGCTTCCCTGCGCCAATCGGCGGTCAGGTCATCGACATGGAAGGGGGTGGCCGAACGCCACACGCGGGACGGATGCACGCCGGATGGGTCCAGCATCGGCAACCACACGTTGCTCACGGCCTCCTTGACCTGCTCACGCAGGGCGGGTTGCAGCACGGAGTTGCGGAGGTCGCACAGGTCATCGAACCACAGGATGTCCGCACGGCCACCCGTGCGCCCGAACACGCCGCTGGCCTGCACGGACGGGTCGCGGCG
>Ga0129333_10000865_pt1 | contig 26591 bp, 15 predicted proteins | sample CPB6_08_DNA_FD_94474 | JGI IMG/M metagenome (GOLD analysis project Ga0129333, IMG submission 94474) | Freshwater to marine salinity gradient microbial communities from Chesapeake Bay, USA - CPBay_Sum_0.6_0.8_DNA | ecosystem: Environmental > Aquatic > Marine > Coastal | place: USA: Chesapeake... | reverse complement strand
GCGCCGGAGCCAGTGCCACCAGTCAATGCAACTTGTCTATAAGTGGCGCTTGCGTAACCACTGCCAGCACTGGTAATGCTTCCAGAAACTATAACTTTTCCTGACCCAGGATTCGTTCCAATTCCGATGTTGCCGCTTCCGCTCAGCACGAACAGCGAGTTACCAGCATCATCCAGGAATTCTGTCGACGGGTAGTTTGAGGATGAGAGGGCAGACCGAACCACAAGAGCCGGCGCCGAAGAGGATCCTGTGACATATAGCCTGGCGGTGAGAGAAGACGAAGTTCCAACCCCCACTCTTCCATTCGTATTGTCCCACCAGAAGTTGTTAGAACCGCTAAGGACCCCGCCAGTTCCGACTACGACAACCTGACCTGCTGTGAGATTACTTCCTGTGAGGGATCCGCTGATGTTTGCAGCATACACATTTAGCCACCTCTTAGACGTAGATCCAAGATTGTACTGAAGATCGTTTCCAGGCTCCAAAGACCCTGTGACGGCGAGGAGACCACTTGATAGGAATCTTCCGAACTCCGTGCCTCCGGATCCTTGACCGAAAATTATGTCTCTCGAGGAGTAAGTTCCGATTCTGAAGTCGGAGTTTATTAGATCCAAAGATCCTATTTTTGTTGTGTTTATGAGAGAGTTTACAGTAACATCACTGCTGAAGTAACCTGTACCTTGTACATTGAATTTTCTGGTTAGTGATGCTGTCGTTCCGATTCCGACGTTCGTTCCGTCGTCGAACATATTGCTGTTGGCCAAAGCATTTCCGCTTGTGAACTTCGAGAGGTAACCTGATGTACCGCTTCCTGTGATCACCGAACTTCCACTCATCAATGTGCCGAAGTTAACCCACGTGGGCACACTTGAACCGGCGGATTGCAGCAGCTGACCAGAAGTTCCTGCAGTCGTCGACTTGAGATTGGTGGAGGTGTCGAAGTATCCCACGCCCCCAGAAGTCCCACCAGAAATATTGTTTAAATCAGAACCCGTGATCGGTATCGTCTTATTGTAGAGATTATCCGTCGATCCCGTGAGGACCACGTTCGTCTCGTTTCCTACGAGGCCTGCCTTCCATCTATCTGTTGATGTGTCCCAGATGATCGATCCCGTCGTGTTGGCGGTCGTGTCCGCCACGTAGACGCCACCGAAGTTGATCGGAGACGGGCCTGCGTTGAGGAGGATCGCGTTGTCCTTGATGTTGACAACTTCAGAGTTGATGATGGACGACGTACCCATCACTCTCAAGTCTCCTGAAATGATCATGTCTCCGCTGAAAGATCCTGTTCTTGCGTACAAGTCACGCCAAGATTTTGTGGACGATCCAATATCGTGATTTAAATTCTGACCTGGTAGGATGGACCCCGTTATTGCAGTTGTCCCGTTTACTGAAAGGGTGTTTCCGTTGGTCTCCGTTGTTCCTATTCCAACTGAGTTTCCAATATTATAGATGATACTTGTGTTTACAAGAGAGTTAGCTCCTGACCACAGGGGTACGTAGTTTGCCGTACCTGTGCCGCTAACTGTTCCTGGGGGCGCGCTTGACGCTATTGTCACTTGACCGTTCGATCCTGTCGTGATAGTGACATTGTTGCCTGCTACAAGATAGGAAGAACCATTCTGTAAATTTGTTAAAGATCCACTAAATCCTTGATTGAATGTTACGGGACCTGTGAATGTGGTCCCGGAAACTGTCGCGACGACGGAGTCGTTGATGGACAGTGTGTAATTGTTACCCGGACCTGCGTTGACAGATGATAGTCCTATGCCTGTAGTGAAAACTCTTTCATTCGTCAGCAAGCTATCTGCATTTAGGACGAGATAGGAAGCGTTGTTTGGAGCTTGTGATGACGTGAGGTTGCTGAGCGACTTTCCTAATGGATTGAACCAATCGTAGAACATAAGATCGCCTTGATCGGTCCTCGTAAGTCTAACTTTGGCAGAATTTTGTGGAGAAGCTGTGCCGATTATGACTTCGCTCTCATTTATCTCAATAGACCCTGTTCCTGTGAAGAGGGAACCACTAATCCTCACGTCCCCAGCAAAGACTGTTCTATCATTTCCTCCAATAGTTCCAGTCACGTACATGAAGACGTCTGACCCTACTGTGACAGCGGTTGATGCTCTCCTGACTATCACTCTGCCTCTCTGAGCAGTCAGTGTTATATTTCCTGGTGTTGCAACAGAACCTGCAGCAGCACCAGTCGTAAGAGAGATGTTTCCTGCTGATCCGCTCGCCGTGCTTGACAGAGATCCTGCATTCAGCGTTATGCTGCCGGCGTTTGCCGTTGCTCCCGTTGAAGTTGTGTCGCCAGCCGAGAGAGTTATGGAGCCTGCCGCCGCGACGGTGCTCGTGTTTCCTGCTGTCACCGTAACTGACCCGCCCGTAGAGCTGGTACCTGTTCCGGCTCCTGCTGTCACTGTGACGGATCCACCAGGAGAGCTGGTACCTGTTCCGGCTCCTGCTGTCACTGATATATTGCCACCTCCAACGCTGCTTCCACCAACAGCAGCTACTAGTGCTATTCCTTTGCCTGTCTGAGTAGTTCCTGACGTGGAACCGCTTAAAGCAAGCGACGTAGTCGTGTTGTTTGTGGAGAAGTTTCTTATTGTGTGTGTCTCTAGAGTTCCACTCACCATAAGATCTCCCCCAAAGACAGATACACCGAACGTAGTCGATGATGATCCGCTGACGAAGAAGAAAACATCTGTTCCTGCTGATTGAGCAGCATAACTTGATCCAAGAGTGCCCGCTATAGACACAGACGCTGTTGTGTTGAGTCTTGGAGAGGGTGAGAGTTCATTCCATTGGTAAAAAATTGGTGCAGAGTTTGAAATCGTGACTGCACCTGACGATCCCGTTGTGATAGAAATGTTGTTGCCTGCAATGAGATATGAAGTACCATCGGACAGTCTTGTTAAGGAACCCGTCAAGTTGGTGGCAAAGACAGTCTTCCAGAAATTTCCGGGAGAAGAACCTAGATCATATGTGTTATTTGTTCCAGGTTGAACGAGACCGTATGCAGTTGTTGTGCCATTCACAGCCAGCTTACTTGTAAATGCAGACGTTCCTATTCCTACATTTCCTGCGTGATAACTCTGGCCTCCGACAGAATAGATCGCATAGCTTGTAGTGCCTATTGACGAGACGTCGTTGATATACAGACCGTACGAGTTAGTGACTGTGCCTGCAGATTTAGTCATCTGCAACCATGCGCCATACGCGCTCGTTATGACGCTTCCATTGCCTGCGAGGCTTGCATATGCCCTAATTCCGTAGACGTTTGCTGTGGTTGACGCACTCGATATTGTTGCGCCGGTGTAGATTCCTCCCACGTTTGAGTGAGTTCCTCCTCTAGCAGTGGAGAAGTTCTGTGACCCAAAGACTCCGTGTGAGTCAGGATTGCCACCTGTGTAACCGCCGAGTCCATTATAAGTTCCTTGGAAATAACCACCTAAGAGGCGGGATCCCATGGTGAGATCGTTCGATCCATATGCTGTTCCGTACACTCCTGCAAGCCAAGAGAATGTGGGATTAGGCGCAGAACCAGTGTTGTTTGCTGTAGCATAGAAGTACCCAGAATATATTCCTCCGCCGCCGGCGCCCGTGTATACAGTTCCTGATGGAACAATAAGAGAAGAAATCAATCCGTATGTGCTTTTAGTATTATCGGTTCCTTCTGCATTGTTGCCGATCAATGCTCCTACAGATCCAAAATTACCAAAATCACCATCAGATATTGTGTTATTAACAACGAATTTCTTTGGATAATTTGGGTCAGTCAGTGCAATACTGCTGTTTTTATTTCCAAAGAATGAATTTCCCTGCACAGTAAATACTGCAGATCCACTTGGCGAGTTAGTTCCTATTCCAACTTGTCCAGAACTTGAAACGAAAAGCCTGCTAATAGAGTTAACATCTTGCACATCAAGAACTGATGCTACAGAAGAAGTAACTCCTGACCTAACCACAAATGATGGGTACGCAGTCGTAGAAGATCCCGACACAAGCAAACTTGCAGCAACAGTAGTTGTGTTAACACTTACACCAGACCCATTGTCATAAATTGAACTATTCCCGATAGTGTCCTGTGTCGTGAATTTTGTTACATAATTTTGAGTTCCTGTACCTAAGACACTTCCGCTGTTGATGGTGGATAGAGTGACTGATCCGTTAGACCCTGTCGTCACAACCATGTTCCCGCCAGCTATCAGGTAAGAAGTTCCGTCATTTAGATTGGTAAGAGAACCGCTTAGACCCTGGTTGAATTTAACAGCACCTGTGAAAGTGGATCCACTGATAGTTGCTACTACTGAATCGTTGATGGAGAGCGTGACAGTGTTGTTTGGACCGCCGTCCGTCACGTTTACGCCAGTACCCGAAGTCAGCGATCTCTCATTTGATAAATTTGAGTCGTTTCCTATTGTTACGAAAGCAGAGGTTGATGGCGCAAGGTTCGGAGCGGATATAGTAACAGAGCCGTTGGACCCAGTGCTTATAGCTACGTTTGAACCTGCTAGCAAATAAGACGTTCCATCAGTTAGATTCGTAAGAGAACCACTGAGACCTGCGCTGTGCCTAGTCGCACCTGTGAAAGTTGTTCCACTGACTGTGGCGACCACAGAATCATTTATTGATAGTGTGTAATTTCCGTTTGCACCAGAATCGACTCCTGATAGTCCTGTTCCAGCAGTGAAGACTCTTTCAGATGTGAGACCTCCATCTAAAGCTAAAGTAAGAAACTGTGCAGAATTAGAAGCAATACCTGATGTACTAATCGTCACATTGCCTATTGATCCGGTTGATATAACAATGTTATTACCAGCAATCAAATAAGATGTACCGTCCACTAACTTTGTGAGAGATCCTGTGAAACCCGTCGTTGCAACGACATAGGTTCCCGTTAATGCTTGCGTGATCTTGTTGTAAGTGAGACCTGCAGACCCTGCTGCTGCTCCTCCGTCATTAAAGACTACTTGCGTATCAGAACCTCCTACAGGACCTGTTGGGCCTGTAGGTCCCACCGCGCCGGTGGCCCCCGCTGCTCCCGTTGCACCCGTTGCACCCGCTGCTCCCGCTGCTCCCGTTGCTCCTTTTGGTCCTGCTGGGCCGGTTGGGCCGGTTGGGCCTGCAGGGCCTGTTGGACCTACTCCACCGCCTCCTGACGAAGAGTTTCCTAATGAGCTCCAGCTGCTTCCTGTCCAAGCTAGAATTATGCTTTCATAATTCGACGTTAGGATCTTTGTCGTATTTCCGTCTATTTTTACGTTGGGGTCTGAGGTCTTTACGACTATATTGTGAGTAGAAGCTTTCCCGTCGACGTCTTTGATGAAGCAAGTGTGTCCTATTTTTGACTTGTTCGGCAGGACCACAGTAACTGTTCCAGACCCAGATCCATTTATAGACAGAGTCAGAATTGAAACTTCGCCAGAAAATGTGACAGACTGACCAGGAGAAACTGTCACAGGCTTCACGCTCTGTACTAGTTTGCCTGTTATCTGAAGCTCTCCAGGAGAGCCCGGGAATCCTACTTGCAAGTCCGAGGCGACGACCGTTCGCCTGAGCTTTCCAGCTTCCGTTACGTATATCAGAGCGTCATTGGAATTTTTGGCTATTGTCATCTCAGACCACCGTCAGACCTGTCGTATCTATTTGCAACGACGTGAGAGTTGCATCAGTAATTAATGCGAGGTCTGACTCTTGTCTAATTCTTGCTTCACCATCAAAGTAAGGAAATGAAGAAGTAACTTCTGTGCTTAGATTCTGAGAAGTGGTGAGATTTGGACTAACACTTTCGTTGTATATGAATCCAATTCCTCTTTCGTCTTTCTTGTATCTCTGTCTAAAGAATCCTACTTCAGCTACTGAAGGACCAACCGTGTTAGTTATGATAGTTCTGGTCAGTCTCGATTGTGTGAATTTGTTGAACCCGCTTCTAGTTGTCGCATCGTCATCGGACGGTGAGTCATCGACATTTATGAATTTAGTGTATTGACGTTGTTCGAGCATGTCTCTGAACTGTCCAAACCTATTCCTCCTGAAGACAGCCTTTGAGTTCGTGGGAAGGCCGTTGATTAGGCCGTATTTCCACCCTCTTATGACAGGTGACACGCCAAAGATGTTGGCCTCGTGTAACTGCTTTGATCCTGTAAGCTCTGTTGGAGTCAAGGTAATTGAAATTGTCTCGTTTTTCCTAGGATCTACTCTGTATGTTCTGAATTGAGGATAGTTGTTGCCGCCTATCTTCGGACCGTCAATGTCACCACTTATACTGTAAGTTTTTATCTTTATGTTGTCAACACCCGACATTATGAAATCGTTCGACGTGATGCCATCCCAACTTAAGGAAAATACAAACCTCCACTCACCGGGATAAAAAGTCGTAGGATTCTGTGCTGTACCGTTGTATTCGTACGCGGAGTCGAAATTTTTGAATGTGTCGAAATAAAACTTTGGACTTGATGGGGACGGTGTTGTTCCAGGATCGTTGTTTGAACCAGTGACAACATCTATGAGTTCAGTAGATGAAAACGCACCTCCTGGTAGAAGGTGGGAGGGAACTCCTGGGTATCCTGCGATGTATGAGATTAATGAAAATTCCTGAGGACCTGCAACGGCTCTATCATAGCTAATTGACCACGGACTTGAAGAAGTTATGTCCAGGCAAAATCTGCTAAATTGTTGCACAGAAGTATCGTAGCTTCCAGACGCATACAGGATAAAATCTTCATTTGTGCCTGTTAATCCAAATATACCTCTCTTGTATGGACTGACTGTCCCAGAGAGAGGCGCAGGACCCCAGAAGTTATAAGCTGCTCCGTCTATAGTTGTGCTACCCGATCTATAGACGGTGCACCAAGGCATTGTCGACGTGGAATTGTTCCATCTGACTGTTAAGTCATCCAAGCTGTACGTAGGTGTGTCTTTTGCTTCTCTATACTTCGTGTTTGGGTTGTAGGTATTCATCATGTTGGTTGACAAAGACGAATATCTTGTGAGCAAAAATCCAAAGTAAGAGTATCTGTTATTGACATAAGCAATGTGATTGATGAAATAATTTGTAGGCGGGACGTACATCAAAAGTTTAACAGCAATTCTATCTGTAGAAAGGACCGAAATTGGAGATGCGATATTCCAGTCGAGCCTCATGTATGTCATGTTAACAGGAATAGACTTTGCTTCGGAAGTTCCCAATAGTGTGGGAGTAGATCCAGCCAGCTTGTATATTTCTGCCTTTATCTGCATGCCGGATGTGTTTCCATAACAATTGATCCGAAATGTCCAAGTCCCTGCAGGAATGGATGTTCTATTTGGATCACCAGAGTCTGTAAGCCAATAAGTGTCAGTTGTTGCCGAACTATTGAAACCAATAGAAAGCCATCCGGATAATCCTAATTCTCCTCCTCCGCTTGACCTGGAGACTGTGTATGTAGTTGTTTGCTGTACTCTATCTAAAGCCCTGTCTTCTGTGTCTACTCTTGGGCTGTCTGAAGAACCAGCATTGCCCCAAAAGTAATAAAATATATTTTCACCTATCTCAAAGTCTTGCTCATATTGCTTGCTTGTTTCTTCGTAGTTATAACGAGAATAAGTCATATTGTTGAGATCACCAAATCCAAAGAAGAATTTGATAGTATCGTCAAGAGTCATCGAGCCAGTCAACAATTCGTAACCTGGGTCTGACACAGAAAGTCCGCCAAGGTAAGAGTGATCAGCGTATTTTCCGAGATTGACATCAGAAGGAACCAAAAGAGATACGCCCAACTTATTGTCAAGTTGTGAGTCTATTCCATATATGAGCTTTGTATAGTACGGAGACTTCTGATCAAAAACTCCACGTAGAGAATTTCTTCCTCCGTGCGCAGAAATAGAGGTCGAGTCCAACTTGCCTGGGAGTATCGGTATTATTCCCTTTTTTGATATTAGCGAATTCTTGTCAAGGCTAGTAACGTTTTCTATGTTTATATTCCAATTAGAAAAATAGCTTGATCCAGAAATTGCAAAATTCCAGTCAGCTTTCAGATCAGAATACCTAATCCCTAGTGACTCTTCGACTTTTATCATTCTTCTTGTGGGATTGTATTTCGGGTCATAAGGATATGACCATGTCCACTCATTGTTTACTGTAGGATCATTGCTAAAACCTTCACTGCTTCTATTAAGAGGAATACTGTTGAATATCATAAAAGCATTGTTGTCTACATCAACATTGCCATAAGGACTTAATGAAAATCTAGTATTTAAATGCCAAGGTCTTGTGTTGTTTTGCTTTAAACAATAGTTTAGATCAGGAAGGCAAGAGTCGTAGTATCTTTCCTTTGAATCAAAGCACTGAGCTATTCTATTGGATGTCTTGGAAACTCTATCACTCCAAGCAACTTGCCTGTAAGATAGCTGTGGGATTAGTGAAACATCTCTCGAAGAAAAATTGTAAGAAAGCTGCGGCTGAATCGAAGAAAAGTATTTACTGAACGCTTTTCCTCTTGTCCCTTCTGTAAATACGAACTTACCTTCTCTTCTTGAGACTGACAGGAGTGATCCTGTAATGTAATCATCTTGAGAAGTTCCGAAGAAAGATGAATTATAGACTGTATCGAATTGATCTACGACAGGGTCATTGCCTATGACGTCTTTGATTGAATCGGTAAAAATTTTTTCGAACACACTCATGGTATGTACTTATTTCCTTCTCTCACATAAGAGCCGTAGAACGTTATGTTGATGTCTCCTGTGTTCAGTTGAACGTCATGTCCTTCTGGGTCTTTTAAGTCCATCAAGTATGATGAAGACAGAATGTTTGCTTGACCAAACAGATAAAGTAATGCTGAAGAGAAGTTGGCCTTAAAGTTCACAAAAGCCGGTCTTTCTTTTGATACAGAAAGCGTGAGCTTTTCACCCGGATATATGAGGTAAGGTGATTCTCTTCTTGAGCCAATGAAATAATAACAAGGAACCTTCAAATTAGAAGCGTAATACTCATTTAAACCTAAGGTATTAGATTCAGGGTAATATTGATTAAATGACGTAAGACTTGACGAGACATATGAAAGTATTGCTGTCCTATTTGGTTCAGGTATGTACGAGGGATTTCTTATGTACCCATCCCTTCTGATTACGTCTGTGCCGGCAGTCACAAATTCCCCTCCGAATATGGATCCACCACTCGGTGAAAATCCTGTCATTCCTCTTCCGAAAGCATCAATACCAGTGAGAACAGCATCTCCAAGAGGAACATACTCGTTCTCTAAACATCCCGAAACGAAGGACATGCCCTCTTCATAAGATTTAAAGTAGTAATTCCATATATCTTCTTCTTCTCCAGGTATAAATTCAGGATATCCTTTTAAAGTTCTCGTGTGCATCACTCTAATTCCATTAGAGACATTGACTTCGGACTTGACTATTACACTGCCTGTAAAGAATTTGCTACTTCCAATGTACGATGCACTTACGACGGCATCAACTTCTGTCTCATTGGTATCGACACCAAGAGTCGTTAATTGCCACCAAAAATTATCGAAATCTCCGAAATTTTGAAACTTTCCGTCAAAAACAGGAACATATTTCATGTCCCTTTTAGTGTCTTCTTCGTGAGTCAAAAATCCTCTACAGACAAGGTCTCTAATTCTCCCAAGACCATTTGGTTTCTCTGAGAAGAGAGATAGTGTTATTCCAGGACCGCCGTAATTGTAGACAGATGCACTTCCACTCTTTGCAACTTCAATAAACTGATATTCGTTGAGAAAAAGGTCAGTGAATGTTTTACTGTCTGCAACTAGATTCTTAACTTGTACATCGTATGATGCTTCTCCCTCATAAAAAGTTACAGTATAATCTCCTGCCGATGAGGTCATTATAGTCAAAGCAGTTCTGTCATTGAACCAACCGTTTCCGAAGCAGAAAGGTACTTCAAAAACGACTTTTTCAATCATGAAAGGCTCTGTTATCGGTAATGTAAATGTTTCGCCATTAGAAGTGTCGTACATTGAGTTTCTTTGAACGCTATTCGGCATGTCATAGGTCAAGAAATTGCTCCACCTATCTGGCTTAATAACATTTAAAGGTGGAAAGCTTTCCTCAAGTATTTTCTGTCGTCTGTCTTCAAGTAAAAAATATCTAATCGGATTGAAGATGTCTATGCTTCCGGATCCCAGGCTATTCCCGTGCGTGTCGAACCATTTGTCATCTTCCACAAAGATGGAACCAGACGTTCCTGTCTGTATGACAATTCCTGTGAATATACCGGAAGTTCCAACAACTGTTGATTTGGAATCAAAAGCTGTATGTCCAGAGAAGCCAGTCAAATCTGCTTTTGATTTTTGTGGGATGTTCCATTGACCGTTTTTTATGTCGTAATAGTAGATACTGCTACTGTTTGCAAGCATCTTTACTTTGTTCTTGACTGGAAAAGTTACCTTTAATTGTGTCTTATCTCTCAGCGCTGATGAGAAAGAACCTGGTTCTTCTCCTATCCTAGATTTTGACCCAGTCACATAAAAGGGGTCATTAAATCTGCCTTGCTCAAACAAAGAATTTTCTGAAAAAGATGCCACTATTTCTTACCTCTCTCGACTGAGCTATCAAACATAACATCGTCAAAAAGACCTGATTTTATCTGAACTGAAACTTCTATACTACCAGACCGCTGCAATTCTACAACACTGATAGAGTCTGTGTCATTCATGGAAGTTACATAATCCAAGGGCAACATAGATGGGAAATGCACAGACTGTTTAGAAAAATTTATAGTCTTTTGGTCATTGAACATGCCAGTTTTCACAAAATCAATAGAGTCTCTACTGTTTAATACTTTTCGACTCTGCTTTCTTTTGTTTCTTGGAGGTGTTAGCCTAAACATTGCTCCTCTGTCTAGACCCGGCCAATCTCTGTCTGTTCTTAGAGTAATTGTATAGGGTGACGTATTCGTTCCGTCATTGTCTGTGTATGAATTTCCATAAACAGCGCCTCCATTTCTATACTTTCCTCTCGAGTCTGGTCTTACGACGTACGAGAAGTCTCTGTACCTATTTGCGTAAGTTGAGCCTCCGCTTGCAAAGATGGCTATTGTTGCATTTTCGCTCTGTTCAGATTTTATCTCAAATCGAGGAGCGTATCTGTATTCTATTATACCAGATTCATACAGTACGAGATCAAAACTAACCACACCGAGATTTCCTGAGATAAATTCAGAGAACGGTGCATAGGAAAATATTTTCCATCTCAGCAAAAGGAATTTACCGTCTCTCTTGTCAAATCCATAGAACTTCTTTATTCCTCCGTGGATCCCATCAATTCCTGCTGGGTAGGGGTCTATCCCTAAGTTAATGTTTGGTATTGTTGTCCCTTTGAGAGTTATGTAGTCAGAAGCGTCTGAGTCACTAGTTTTTCTAAAAATACTTCTGACTCTTGAGTCCCACCACAGAGACAAAATTACATGAGCTGAAGACCACGGTCCATTGAGCACAGAGTGATTCGCACTGACAGAACCCATAGTGTCAGTAATAACATTAGAAGGATTAGCTGAAGGGTCTAGTAAGATAGCAAAACCACGGGTACTTACATAGACTCTCCTATAGCTTCTGTTGTCAAATTTAAAGCTGAAACCGATGTCAATTGTATCGCTTGCATTTACTGTAAAAGGTTGACCCGCCGAAGAATCCAAATAGGTCATAATATCTGATCTAATAGGATACAAGCTCTGTCCTACTGTGTAAGTCAGTATGTAATCTTCAAATTTATTTGAAGGAGAAGTCCTGCTTGATTTTGGAGAAGAAGACATTAGTATAGCATACCTCCATACGCAATCGAGTCAGTTCCAAGGAAAGCGTTGTCATAAGTGTATCCGCATGTTGAAGACACTTCGTCTTCGGAGACGTAAGTTGTTCCACCTGCAGGCAGATCTAGAATTGCTGAAGAAAGCTGTGCACCATAATTTGATGATAAAGAACTTCCACGAGGCTTTACTTTATCATCTGAGAAAGATGGGAAATAGTTCTCTTCTTGATTCGTGCAACCGATTATGGATGCATTACCAAGAGGGTCAACAGATACACCCTCACCAAAATCAATAGTCCCATAATCATCCATATACCAGGCTCTATTTTTTCTAATTAATCTATAGTCAACTGACACAACTTGGTCCGATGAAAATCTCCAGTTGGTGTTGCCATTTCCAAATTGTCCCTTAAAAGATCGAGGTTCAAACGGTATACTCGGTGTAAAATTTGATACCGAAGTTCTTATTACAAAAGGCTCAATTGCACCATCTAGAAGTAATTTTTCGGGCTGGTTAAAATCAGATTTAATAAAGAGAGGATAGCGCGCAGGAGAATCATAAATACCACCAGTCTCTACGAAATGAACAGGATTGAAGACCTCAAGCTCTGTGTAGTAATTTTCCTCTAAGATAAGACTTGCGTCTGTTATTCCGTACCTATTGAGATCATAAAGGTGGCCTGGCGTTCCTGCAGATATTTTTGCTAAACCTGTTGTCCAGTGTTTCTCTTGAGTTATTTCAACTCCCTGTTTGTACGTGTCGACAGTCGACCCAGAAAGATAGTCGTTTGTTGAAGATAAAATTTTTCTTTCTGTACCAGATAGATCTACCACAGTAGAACTTGTTACGTATAAGACTCCTGTATTTCCTAAGTTTTTAGTTGGTTTTCTGCTTGAAAAAAATCCAATTGCTTTTTGTGATCCTGATAAAATTGAAGGCACTGTTGCATCTGCAAACCACTTGATACTTTTGATCCTTATTTGTTCAATAGTATTGTAGTAGTTGACGTCTGAGTCAATATTGAGGTAATCGATGCTACGTGCCATGTTTAGAATTTCTTCAACTTTCCTACTATTTGCTGTAACAATAAACTATCTTGTATTGTTTGTCTCTCACCCAAGTAGTTGTTGCTGTGTCGGTACATGTTCTTGTGTCTCTCAAGCATGTGCGACTCAATGACAAAATTTGTTCCTTTATACAGAGTTTTACTTGGAACTAGCTGTTCGACAAATGATGATATTGAAAAATCGAACCACCTGTAAAATTCCAAGAATTTTCTAAAATCAGGCTTTCCAGACAGCCTATTGAAATAAACATCTCGAAGATTTTCAAGGTCAGGGTAGTCAGGAGAGAACATTAACTCTGGGCTTCCTAGAACATCATTCAGCATATCCAAAGATGAAAACATCGATATGATGTCTTTGTCCATAGAATCTACCATAGAGAACTCTATTGAAAGTCTTAAGTCATCTTGAGGCTCTTCTTGAAGAAACATGTCATTGCTAAGATAAGTGGGTGCCTCTACAGCCCATGGATTTTCAGAGAGAAAATTTTGGCTTTGAAAACTTCTAACTCTAATCTTATCGTCTGTCGAAGCTTCATCAAACATGGGAGAAATGTAGCTGTAACTGAACAAATCACCAAGAAGAGATTTGCTTCCTGAGACATACCCAGTTACTTCTGCTTCTATTTCATTCTGACTAAAGTCCAAGAGAGTTAGTTTTCCATTAGCATCAGCGTACCTTTCAGGTTGCTTTTGCAGTGTGTCCATTCTAAGTTTCCCAAAAGACCCAGATATGTTTTTAACAAAGTTATAATTTTTTAGCGGATCTGAAACACCAAAAGATTTGGGGTTCCTGACGTGTTCTTTCCATTCTTCTATGTCTAGACCTTTTGACCAAAATCTAAGATTGGATGTCCAGCCTGAAAAGTCGACTGTTCTTGCAATGTCATCGACGTTTAGTGTGTCATTAAGAAAAAGATAACCTCCTGCAGGTATTCCTGATGGAATTGTCTGATTTCTTCCTATGGCGATGTACGAACCAGAAGAGTTATATTGAGAAGATCCACTTCTAAATGCATTTCCTTCACTTGTAATTTGTTCATAAAAGTAAGAAGATGTCGTATATGTTACTGCAAGATCTCCCGAGTCATTTTTTCCAACTCTCAAATAATAAGAAGACGATGTTTGAGATTCAATTTCGTCGTTTCTAAAACATCCGATCGATACATTCCACTTATCGCCATCAAATATTCCCTTGCCGTCGACGTCTAGACTTAGTTCAAGCTGTGGAGAATTACTAGAGAAACCTGGTCTTAGGAACGCTTTTACTTTTGAACTTGTGTATGGATGATCTTTGAATTGTGTTGCAACTACGTTGACGATAAGACCGGGCTTTGAACCCACGGAGCTTCCTGTCACGTACATTCTCATTAGCGACTGATTTCCATCAGAGTCTGTTATCTGTGTGAATTTCTGAGGAGGTATCTTAAAGACTCCTTCGAGGTGCCATGAACCTGAAGTCAAAAGTCCGTCTGAATTTTTGTTAGTTCCTTTTATTGAACCTGCACTGTCTAACACAAATGAACCAGCAGGTGTAGGAAATCCTGGTTCTACTCTTGATGACGAAAGTGGCAGAGTAACAATTAAATTAGAACCTGACATGTCGACCATGGCCCCAGGTTCTACTCTTTTCTCTCTAGAGGTTGTTAGCTGTTTGACAGTAGGACCGCCGTATTCTCTTATTCTTAAGCTATTGTCAGGGTCTATTCCAACTGACCTTAGAAAAGTCCTAATGCTATGCTGTGTTCCCTTTGATCGAACTATTTGAGGAAGATTTACAAGAACTCTTCTAACCATAGTCGATTGAATTTTTTTCAAGGCAACAGAGATGTCGTCAAGTGAATTGATTTGTTGCCCATCTAAGAACTGACTTAAAGAAGCATTACTAAAAAACTTAGGAAGATAGAAACCGTACTGACGGACTATGTCGTCAAGAAAATTGTCAGGCACAGTGTCTGATAGATCGTAGTTAACTGTCCTTAAAGTTGCAAAAGAGTCTATGTAAGTCTTTAGATCATCAAAAAATTTGGACCAGATGTACAAGAAAGAGAGAATAATCTGAACAGATCCTTTTTCTCCTTGGCCCGGTATTCCCTCTCCCCCGTAGGGGTTTCCTCCATTGCCTTCAATATTGATAAATCCATCTTGTGAAGCTCCTTCAAGAAGATAATGCTGAGGAACTAGTCTCAAGATGTTGTTTGGATTTGCTCTGTCATATTCGCTTGCTGACAATAGCAGGTCCATGTTTAAGTCCACAATTTCTTGAAATGCTGGGAATAGAACTACCTTAAATTCGTCTCTTTCATTGACTAGGACATTTTTCACGTCAAGGTAAGAGTTAACTCTTCTATTTGCAGAAAAATTATTCACATTTGCATGTAAAGAATTTCCAGAGCTATCAAGAACTATGGACTCAATTCCAGAGCTGTTATTGATGGTCAATGAGCCGGATGGTTCATTGAATCTGTAGTAGAGTTTTAAATCAGGTGATGCGTAAAGACCTCTTGATGAATACAGACTCTGAATCTTTGTGTCTCTTACAGCGTGAAAAACTCTAAGCTCGTCAATAGTTCCACTGAATGTTTGTGTCGGAGTTACAAGAGTATTTTCGTAATAAAAAGAACTTCCTGAACCTATCAAGAAATCTGACTCATCAGCGTTTATCTTTTTTATTCTTACCTTCTTGCTACTCTCTGATGCAAGTTGTTCATTGAGATAGAACTGCAGGCTATTTTCTTTTACGTCGTTCTTATTGAGAGTAACACAGACGTGATTATATGATCCTTTCGATAGCGTACTTGAGACACTATTTCTAGAAGATCCTGAAGTCACACTAAAAACTGCATTTACACTATCGATAGAGGTACTTGGCTCTAAGTGTAAAGTAATGCCGTCAGATTGACTAGCTGCTTTTTGAAAAACTACTTGCGTACCGTTGGTTATCTTTGGAAGAAAAACCAAAGCTTCTATTGTAAATGAGTCGTCATCTCCTGGATTTATTACAGTTTTACCTTGTCTATTTTTTGCTAGTTCGGGGTAAAGATTACCGGATTTGTCCTTCACACTTATCCAGTTTCCAGCAGTGGTCGAAGGAACTTCTCCTATTTGAGTGCCAGAGAAATGAAGAGCGCCTGACCATCTTGGAAATCTATCAAAGATCCACTTTTCAAAACCGGTCAACGAGTCTAAAAAAATCTCTACTTCTTTTTTGGATCCATCGAAAGGAAAGTTATTGATTATCTTGTTGAAGGCTTCATTTACTTTTACTTCTGCAGATGAGAAAAAAGTGTGATTTTCAAATTTTGACCAATCTACATTTAGTTGTTGTGAACTCTTTAGTGGGTAACCGAGAGGATCATATTTGAAAGACCCAGTATTGCCTGCACTTGAATCGTCTAGATTAAAATCAGCGTATGTTAGTTGTATGGGTTTCGAATCAACAATCGAAGACTTTAGAAAAGTTGGGACGTAAGGTGAGTTGGATCTAGTTGCCATTATGTCACTCCGACTTTTCTATTCTGAATACTGGTGATACGTTATAGAAAGTAGTCTTTTGACCGTTCTGCTTGATCATTACTTCGATAACATAGGATCTTCCTGCTGTCAAGTTGGAAGTATCTAGTTTGAAATACATTCCCAAAGAGTCACTTGAAATCTTTGTGGAATTATTTGTATCGTCAAAAGAAACTACAACGTTGTCGAATGTAACATCTTTTATCTGATAATATGCGTTTTTTACAACTATTCCTTGTAAGTCTACTGGTAACTTACTAGCTTTTATGTAAGGATTACTTTCGTCAAATATGTTTATTCTAACTGTGAACTCTTCGTTGTCTCTATATGTGTCTTTCAAATCATGCGTTGTGACAATATAGTTCTTTGGCAAATTTGAAGATCTTCTTGAAGCAGGTCTTGCCGTTATAACACTTCCCGTAACAAAAGCAATCGTCTGATCATTTGACAACCAGACGGGAGTAAAGTTTACTGATCCAGATTGAATGATCTTTGCTGATATTGTTGAGTCTGTAGAAGGTATTACAACGTTTGATTGATAGATTCCTGTTGCTGGATTTGATCCATAGCTAAACTGTGACCCTGAGAAAGTCAAAGAATAATATCCGCCCGATATTTCTGTCATTAATTTTAGCTTTAAACAGTTGCTCCCTGTTATAGGGATTAATGCGCTTCCTGAGACTATATTAGACAGAGTTTCCGCGACTGTGTTGTAGAGAGTCAACTTACAAGAAGAATCGAATACTAAATTTTGTGTGTCGTCCGAAATAGAGTCATTAAAACCCACACTGAGATGCGGTCTTTTAGATTCATCATAAGCATTACTTGAAGCGAATCTCTTTACGAAATAAGACTTGTTGTCATTTTCAAGGTTCTCAGAAAAGCTTATTCTAAAACCTCTATCAGGCAATTCGTTGGATAAAGTTGCCGACATCAATTTCGTAACGTCTATGACGAGATCTTCATCTCCTTTGACAAAATTTTGACTAGCTACTGTAGAAGCTAAGCTTATTGAACTAGTTATGTAGTCACCGGGTGAAGTAGAATTGCATGCATTGCCACAGCCAGGTGTGACCCACTTTGTCGTTAATGATGAAGTAATCCAATTACAGATGTCGTAATCAGAATAGTAAGAAACATCCTTTCCTATTCCTTCGTCAAAAGAAGCAGATAGAGGAAAAACATTGACAGTATAATTTACAGGTGTTGGTTGACCTCCATATACATCCTTCAATTTAAGCTTGCAAAAGAAGCTTGGATCCGTGTAGTCTAACTTGCCCTCAGACACAAGCTTTTTTACTTCACTCAAGTCAAAGTGGACCAATATTCTGGATAGCTCTGTGTTTGGGGTCGACCCACTCATCGATGCCCCATAGAGCTTGAAAAGGTCTAGCGTTCCTGCAGCACCTACATTGCTGTTAAACTTCCTTTTTCCTCTTATCACTTTGTTAGTGATGTACGTGTCTTTATCAGCTTTGACTATCTTCAGCATTTTCGTCTCCAGCTTACCTATTAGAAACGCACTTTCCTATGATGTTAACGTCAGGATATTTTATCTCGAAAATTCCTCCATCAGGTGGGTACAGTATCTGATTTTTAGTGTGCATCTTTGGATCAAATGTTATCTGGGAGTAGTCTCTGTTGTTTACGGTGCCACTCAGATTATTAAATCTTATTTTGTCTACCGATATAACACCTTGTTTTGAGAATATTGTCGTAATGACATCTGATATCACTATGGGTTGTCCTATGTGAAAGTTTGTGACGCTTAGTTGGTCTCTTAGATCACTTATTATACTTTGTAAAAGAGTCTGCTTATTGAGTGAAGGATCAACGACTATCTGAAAGAATAACTGGAGATTGATTACTTGGGCGTCCATTATGTCAACTGCATCAGAAATCATCCTGTAGGAATTGAGGTATCTCTTCAAGTTTATCTTGAGTCTATCAGGAGATGTCACGAGCTCACTGTTTTTATCTCTTGATATTATGAAAAGTCTGGTCGCCATTGGGTTGTCAGGATTCTTAACGACTGCATCTCTGAATACTCTTCCAAAATTACTGGGCATTGTGTAAACTCTGGAGAGTAGATCTTCTTTAGTTACCATTCTGTCTTGTGCACCTTTCATTGTGGGTGCCAATGCTAGAAGTTCATCAGAAGAAGGAGAATCTTCTCCGCCAGCTGCAGGCAGAGGATTTGAGGCCTCTATGGTGCTTCTTATCTGTGCTTGTTGAGCTGCTGATGGATTGTTTGGGAAAGTAACAACAAGATTTACTATGTTTCTTATTGTATTTGCTGGGACATTGTGTGAAAGACCCCCGCCGTACCTATATCTGACAGTCAAAACGGTGTTAGAAGCTGAAACTCCAAGCGTTGATGTCTGTAGAAGTTTCTGAGGATTGAGAGGCTTTCTTGAGAATGACTGCGAGTAGGGTAGCGGTATGGAGAATTCGGAAGGATCAGGTATGACGTCATCTTCCAAGCTATCAGCAGTCCCTCCTCCAAAAATTAGAGTAGTTCTCCTATCGGACAGTGAGACTTCTCTAACAAATCTATAAGGCGCAGGTATTACTTTTAGATTGTCTTTGACAGTTACGGGTGATTGACTGTTGTCTGCAGTATTTAGAACGTTTCTATAGACAACATCTGATGTTAGACTATCTACTTCGTAGTAGACATTTCCGAGACCATCAGATACATCTATTATCTGTGTTATGTCATTTTGTGAAAGAGAGATTCTTCTAAATTGTACGAAATCACCTATGCTGAATGACTCAGTTGTTTCCGTTCCAGACCCGCAAACTCCACTTTTTCGAAGTATTTTTGATGTAACGATGCCGTTTATTCTTCTTCCGTTTACTACTTCGACTGAAGGATCAACTGTTATTGTCCCGTTGATTTTGTCAGAGACCCAAAACTTAACGTCTTCTAATAGAAGAAATTCAACTCCATTATCAGCTTGAATTATTGACCCTTCATTTATGGTTGGAATCAAAGCAGGATCAGGTCTTAGAGTTCCGTCATTTAGCACAGGAACTTCTATGTAAAAGTCTACATTAGCTACTGCTGAAGAAGCACCTGTTATAGGGACACCAGAATTTCTCAGAGTCCTCTCTATGTTTGGTGTTTCTATTACTGTATCACTATTCAGCTCTCCATAGAGATGGTCCATGTAAAAAGACATGTTATCTCCAATGTAGGCCGCCATGTCCAAGAATAGACCTCCAACAGAGGACTCTGAAAAGTCCTGAATTCTATCCGGGTAGTATTGACGGGCGTAATCCAACAACACGGCTCTGAAGCCATCGAAGTCTCTTGCCAAATAATTTCTCTGCCTGATTGATTTCAGCGCAGTTTTGTTGTCATTGATTGCCATTTATTACCGCCCGATCATGATCGTAAATAACGAATTGTCACACCACATACAAGACTATTTGTAGACCTTTTCTAGACACATTAATCAGAGGTACGTTGTATGTGATGCTTATCTTTATTATGCCTGTGTTCTTGTTTTCTAATCTGTCGACTTCAGAACTAAAATCTTCAAGATCTACGAAGGGCATCCATTTCTCGACTGCATCTTTTATTCTTACTATAGCCTCACTATCAAAATCGTCTTGTGAAACAAATTCGGTCGTAAGAGGTTTTAAGTTTGCACCAAACTGGTAAAGACCCAATCTCTCTCCCCAATTTGTCAAGAGAAGATTTTTTAGATTGTCAGCAAATTGGTCTTCTAGGCTGTAATTCATTGAGAATATGCCTTCTTTGTCTCCCAGCTGCATGGGAGTCTTAATTCCATAAGGAATCAGAGACTTTTTAGTTGTCTCTTCATCTATTTGTGTTTGAGTCTTTCCTACACTCTTAAAGCTATAGGTCGCCATACATCTATCTATTTTATAGAATGCGTTGAAAACCTAAGAACTATAGCTTTACTGATAAAAAATTAGTTCTATTATCGAATCATGTTGACAGATGAAGTTGTAAACAGAGTAGCATCAAGAATAGTTCAAAGAACAAAGTCTATAAAAGATCCTACTGAAAGCTGGCGGGCTATAGTTAAAGAAATATTCGAGGCCATTAAGCAAGAAGCCGTAGTTAACGTCAATGAGTTGAATACTATAGACGTTAATAGCGCTCTTCTAATTTCTGCACCTCCAACTGCGCCCGTACCAGGTCTTACTCAAGGAAAGATAACAACTCCGTCGACAGTTGACTTAAAAGGCAAAATTACTTAAGAACGACTTTTTTTGCAAAAACTCCGGTAGGTTGAGCGCCTTGTACTCCTAGTGAACCTCCCATAGTGTCTGTTAGTGGAGGCGCTGTCACTTGACCTGCAGCCACTATTGCAGTACTGCAAAGGACTGCTTTATCTGCGTCGTCTCCTCCTAGTTTTAGGACTCCTAGATCTGACGGTGTCAGTACAATGTCTCCATTCGATCTTATGACTATTGAGGCCCACTTCTTTGTGTCTGAAGTCTCATCTTTGATCTTCTTTTTATTGGGTGCTTCTCTCAGACTATTGTCAGTCACTATTATCTCAATGTCTGACCTAGCTATCATCCTAATCTTGTCTGTCTTTATCACTATTGCAGCATCACCGCCACTTGAATCTTTTATGGGAGTTTTTAATGATTCACTAAAACTTTTAAGACCAAAGTTCTGATCAACGTTAGTCAACTGAGACACCAATATTCTACTTCTGTCGTTCTTAAAGTCTGGGTCTCCTTCTTTCTCTCGCTTAATGTCAAGAGATTTGTTGAGTTCTTTCTTTAGCTCTGTTCCTTTTTTCTTTCCTTTTGCATCCTTTATGCTTGTTGTAGGAACTTCTTTCCCAAAAGTATCGTCTGTCTGTCCTCTACCGACGACAATGTCTATAGACCCAGACTCGTTCTTAGTTTTTTCTAATGGGCCCGTTCTATCAGTTCCAAGAACTATAAGTGTGTTGTTAGTGCCTTCAAGCGCTATATCTCCAGGTCTCTTCTTGAATCTTGGTACTGCTTCATAAGACATTAACTTTGAAGCATTTGTTTGAGTTATTAGTTTCTCAAAAACATCTTCGTCTTCTCCCTTGAGAATGACATTTTCTCTTGCAGTTATTCTGTCATCGCCCTGTTTTACAACAGGTCCGTTTCTTAATTCATGCCAAACGTTGTCTGCAGACTCTGCAGTCCCTTCTTTTTCGTTCTTCATCCTGTCTTTTGTCCCAGGACTTGATGAAATTTCAAATGATCTACCGGGATGTGAATGATTAACATCGTCGGATATATGAGGTTCTGTTATACGACAAAACCAAAATGCCATGTCAGAATCATTTTCTGGTTTTTCAAACATCACCCAAACACACTCACCTGGTTTACATGGCATGGATAAATGTGAGGGAAAGAAAGGAAAGACGAACATGGGGTCTACGTCTTCTCCGACTCTTTTTGCAATTATTGTGTTTCTTGGAAGTATGTCAGCATAAGACATGTTTGACACTCCCATAGACTGCCATGTTGTCTTTCTTACTTCATCCACCAGGTCTTTATTTGGGTCAGAAACTACCTCCAAAACTATCATTCTTGCGAAAGTAGACTTTGGAGAAGGAGAACTAGACAACAACTGTGTGTTGATTCTTCCCTCGGCGAAATTTCTTAAATTGTCCGCCTTATTGCTCATTTCAGCCGCCTATCTTCTTGAACATCTCTTCAGCATCAATGTCTTCGCTCTCTTTTGTTTCAGACTTAGAAACTAACTCAGCTAGACGTATTATCTGATCGTTCGCTTTGCTCATTCTTTCTATGTAGGTGGCTATCGTTTTTCCATGAATTGCATGTTCCGTACTTTTATTCTCTACAATTTCTACAAGAGTATTGAAAAGGATATAAGCGTTCTGCCTATCTGTGACAGCATTCTCGTATATCTCTCTCCACAGCTTTTTCTTTTTATCAGACACACTATCTATTTGTTCTAAAAGCTCTGAGAAGTCTTTTATTTTTTCTTCTAAGCCGTGTTTTTCAGTAGATTTGTTTTTATTTGCCATGTAAGAATTATTAGCTGTTTCTTAGATCTGATTTAGATTTTTTGTAGTGTCTCTTGATGGACTGCATAGCAGTTGTTAGCTGTTTTGGAGAAAGACCGGACAATTCTCTCATGTAGAGCAAAACAGCTGACTTGTTGAGAAGATCTATTTCGTCTATATTTTCAAATATTGTTATGATCGCGTTGATGCATGTTAACTCATTTTCTGTCTTTACTTTAGCACGTATCTCGTATAGCAAATTAATAGTATTTTCAACTGATCCTGCAGAGTCGAACAGTATGTCTTGAGACTGAACTACATTGTGTTCCTCAACAATAGAAGTCTCATGTGACGTTAGACTTGTTGGATCGTCGAGACTGACACTCTTTTTAGTCCTTTGAGTTTTCTGCTTGGTTCTAATGATGAGCCAGTTTTTAGCCACTACGTTAAAATAAGAAAAAGCGTTTGTTCCTCTTTCTGCATCAAACTTATGAATTGTCTCAAAAAGAAAATTAACACAGTCATTTTTCAATTCGTCGTAAGTGTCATGCATTCCGGTAAACTTGTGTATATTGATCAAATTTTCAACTAGTTTTTCAAATGCAGGAAGTATAGAAGAGACATAAAGTTTGTCCTTTTCCTTTTTTGCATTCTCTCCCTGATACTTGACTATTGCTTCTTGAGTCCCTGCGTTGAAGTAAAGCTTTAAGTTTGTTTTAGTAACTTTTACTTCATCACTTTTTACTACTTCTTCTAAGACAACTTCAGAAAATAGGTCAGAGTCATCTTCTTTCTTGATGACTTTTTCTTTCTTTGAGTTGCTGGACCTCTTTCTCTTTGTTTCCTTAGTCATTTTTTATTCTTCTATGTCATCTTCATTGTCTCTCAACACATTGTCGAGAATTTTTGCAACATTCATAACAGATGCTTTCGCAACAGCAATATCGAGAACTAGTTCCTTAACGATAGGCTCGTCCGAGAATAATTCAACTTTTGATTTCTTGTCTATGATCTGATATTGTTCTTCCAGAATATCAAGAGAAATTTGAATTGCCTCTCCTGCATTTTCTAGTTTTTCCATGTATTCGATATTTTTTCTCAAGCTCAGTGCCAATGAAGCTGAGCTTCCAATCAAACACAATGTTAAAATTGCTGTTAAAATCAAATCAGATCCTTTGTGACTTCATTGTACAAACTTTTTACTGTTTCGATGGAATAATTGGATAGAATTTTTGGTTGCAAATTCTTTGCCCATTCTCTCGGAGAAATAGAAGCATTCTTGAATTTAAGAACTTTTCTCTTAAAATCTTCCTCACTTACCTGAGCCCACTTAGACCCTTTCATAAAGATCTTGTTGTCTACTCTGGTGGGATGTATCTCTGAAAGTGTGTAATTGATATCAATGAATTTCCCATGAGAGAGAAAATCCATGTGTCCTGACCAACCCGTCGCAATTACGGGAAGACCAGAGGCAGCAGCTTCAAGAATAGGGAGACCATAACCTTCACCTCTTGTTAAGCTTATTAATGCCTTTATCTTTGGATGTCTATATAGAGATGCCACTTCAGAATCAGACATGTCCCCGTGTATCAGATTTAAACGCGGATAAGGACCCTTTCTGACTTCTCTCATGAGAGTTTCGAAGGTTTGTACCACTATCTTTCTGTCTATCTTTGTGTTTCTCCCAGAATTTGTCTTTAATACGATTCCAACATCTCTATCGTTCTTAAAGGCTTCACAAAGCCACTTAATGGTATAGAAAATATTCTTTCTCTCATTCTCTGGATTGTTTCCCGTCAGCTGACCGAAAATTAGAAAATTAAAAGGCGTTGAGAACTCAAGCTCGTCTATTTTTGTTTTTTCTGACTTTGAAATTGATTCAGAGAATGACTCTTGGATCACGTGTACAGGCACAGTTACTTCACCAGAATTTTCTAAGCAGCTTTTTGTATGTCTTGAAGGAACTATAACAACAGACATTCTGTTGCAATCTTTTGTCCACGTAGGATTGCATCTGTCAGTTTCTACACCAGCTGTTATCCCGATGTTAATTTTTGCCAATGTAGGATCCCATTCATTTGGAAGTTGTATTTGAACTGAAGCGTCGTAGTATTTACCCTTCGGATCAACGGTCTTTTCCATTAACTTGCCAACAAAACCATCGTCCAAGTCTCTATTGATTAGCCATGGTGTATCACCCCAAGGGAGAGCTTGAACTTCCACCTCCAGATCTTCTCGAGAAAATAACCATTTTGCTACTTGACGTGCATGTACACCGTACCCAGACTGTGTCAATACTGGTCCTCTAAGCAAAACTTTCTTCTTGCTGAAACCGTTGCTCAAGTTAAAAAAATTGAAATCAGGCTGATTCATAGTTCTTCTACCTTCCAACTTGGGTCTCTATCGTTGTTCCACTTGTCAATAATTTTCTGAAGAGAATCGTCCCAGTCTGATACCATCTTATTCAAGTCGTATTCTTTCCTCACTCTTTGCATTGCTTTCAATCCAAGCTTTTCTCTTTCTTCAGGACCCATGTCATACATCTTCACAAAAGCGTCCCTCAGAGTTTCGTGAGAAATAAAGTCCTCGTAGATGTAAGGAACCATGTGATTTCCTACCATCGTCCTGACTTCCGGATCCATTCCAATTCCAAACTGTTCTCCGGTGTCTGGGTCTTCGACCTGACGTGTAAGTCCACCTGTCTTCAGTACAATGATTGGCTTTCCGCACATTGCCATTTCCAAAGTTGGAAGACCAAAACCTTCATTGCAACTCCTGTTAACAATCGTATCACATGCATTATAGAGGAGACGCATTTCGTTAAAGCCGATTCTATCCTTAGAGAAGGCCACGTTGTCTTTAATGCCCAATAAGTCAATTACTTGAAATAAATTCGTTCCTTCTTGATCCATGGGATCAGTATGAAGTACGAGAGTCGCCTTCTTATGACCTTGTTTGTTCTGCAAATCCTCTAAAAACATTTTCCAAGAAACAAGGATATCGCTCGGCATTTTTCTTCTTGCATTTCTTGAAACATACAAGCACGTAAAATGATCAGCTCTATCTGCACCCAATAGCTTCTTTTTAAAGTTAAGAGATTCTTCTTTTGGAAGTGGGTAATAGAGGTCTTGAGGAACTGCATGAGGAATGTAACCCGTCTTCTCTGGTAACTTCTCTTTTACCATTTCATAAGTGGGATAGTTGATGCAGTTAATAACATCGTTCGATTCATACAGGGGTCTATTAAATTCGGGCCATGGAGGATTGTCCCACAGGTGCCAATAGACAATTGGGCAAATCTGATGAATTTCGTCTTCCATCTCCCACACCCAAATGAAGAATCTGGGATCTGTAAACAGGAACAACGCGTCGGGCTTTACTTGAGCAAGTGTCTTTCGTAGAAGAGCCTTGTCCCCAAAGCCGTTCGTAGGCTTTATGATGAAATCTGGGTTAACTACAACAGTTTCGTAGTTGTCGTGTCGAATTGCTCCGCCAAAACACTTAAAGCTATATTTTCCTGTATTAATCAGACCGCTTATCAACCACCTGGCTTGTGTACCTACACCTGAAGTTGAGAGAGGATGATCCGATAGAAATAGTATCGTCTTCTTTTGATTCTGCATTGTCCCTATATTACCTAAAAACGAAAAGTTGTAACAAAAGTTTCACTAAGTACAGTGCTCTGTTCCCTTGTACTCGCAGTACGTACAGGAATCTCTGTTCTTCAGGGCGATTCCGCGTTTGACTGAGGTGATCATGTTGCTGACAACCTTGAGAGACTTCTTAATGGGAACATCACCCATGGAGACGGAGAAGAGTTCGCAGTGCTGACCCTGTTTCGCCGACTTCTTGAGGATGGCGAAGGCACATCTGATATCCTTGAAGGGAACCTGTGGGTTCTTCTGGTGCCAATAGTTCTTGTAGAGGGCCAATTGGGCCTTGGTCATCTCATCCGAACGCTTCTCACGGCGCCAACCGTTCGCGGAGGTCTTCCAGTCGATGATCCAGTAGAGATCTTCTCCTCGCTTACCTTTGCACTTGATCACACCATCGATGAAACCCTTGAATGCGTGAGGATGACCCTCCACCGATTCGTACAGGGCGTGCTCCGCATCCACCACAGACCACTCCGGAAACTCCCTGTCAAGGAAGGCAGGTACCTCCGAGAGAATTACTTCGGACTCTGTCTTGGCAACCTTTAATGCCTTTTCTGAGAATTCTTCTTGACCACTAT
>Ga0129333_10000864_pt1 | contig 26598 bp, 30 predicted proteins | sample CPB6_08_DNA_FD_94474 | JGI IMG/M metagenome (GOLD analysis project Ga0129333, IMG submission 94474) | Freshwater to marine salinity gradient microbial communities from Chesapeake Bay, USA - CPBay_Sum_0.6_0.8_DNA | ecosystem: Environmental > Aquatic > Marine > Coastal | place: USA: Chesapeake... | reverse complement strand
CATCTGAGTGACGAGGTTGATCGTAGGAACAATTAACAAGCCTCGTTTCTTACCACTATTCAACAAGTGGCGAATCATCATATAGATGATTAGTGATTTTCCACTCGCGGTTGGTGAAATGAGTACAGTTCTCTTTTTCGTAAGTCCGACGCTAGACGCGAGCAACTGATAATCTCTCGGCTCCATTGGAAGTGATAGAGCAGTTGCAAGATTTTTCGTGTCAATCGGGTGGACTTCCTTGTCTTCATCTAGAACCTCAACTGAATAACCGCTATCTTTACAGAATTTTTTAATATACGGAATTAAACCAAGATAAATTTGCTTGGTCTTTACATTTAAGAGTCGAATCTTTCCGTCCCAATATTTATTGCGGAAGGCTGGTGAAAATTGATAGCCAGGAGTTGAGAATGTAAAAAATTCTGACATCTCTTGCAAAATGCCATCATCAGCATTTACCTGAGCATAGATATTATTTACTTTCTCAACTTTAACATCACACATCAACGAGCACCTTGAATAAACTTCTCCCAACCCATATATTCTTTTAACTGCCAAGTGCGATTGTTCAATTCTTTCATGACGTTGGTGCAAAAACTTGCTGCTTCCTCATGATACGATTTTTTGCGCTTGAGTTTATTTAAATCATCATCACCATCAAGATAAACTTGCATATCTGATTTAAGAGTGAACCGAAATGGTTCCCAACCAAGTTTATCTAATTCTTCTTGATCTAACTTGCCACTGTAATACATCCACTTGAGTTTTTTCATCTTATCAAACTCAATCGATGCACGTTTAGCAGCAAGATTGTGTAGCGATAAGAATTTGTTATACTTGTTATGGAGTATTGGGATACGAAGAATTTCTTTGCCTGGTTCAGTAGCATCAACTTCTGAATCCTTTTCCCATTGAGCCAATAATTCTTCAAGAGGCGGTGTTTGAATTGTCATAAACAAATAATGTAAGGAAATAGATGTATAATCTTACTATAGATTGTTGTAAAAGGCAAGTCAGAACAATAGTTTGACAACTTGACTATACATGGATATAATAGACTATGTCGAGGATGAATGGTTATCTCAAGTTATATACTATAATCTGTCATATTCATAGTAAGAAAATCTAAACGTAGCATCCGCAATCGCAATATTCTCTGCTGTATCTTGCGCATTAAACAATATAGTTCCCACTGATGTTGGGAACAAGTCAACAAACTTAACACGAAAATTTGGATTATTTTTATTCGTGTAAAGCGTCATAACTGCGCTGCTGTATTGTGGTTTATTCTTCTCGCGTCCACGAATATATGGTGCTCTTGCTTGTCGTTCTAGATCGACATACTCTTTGAAATCTGTTGGGAAGGTCATTCCGCGAATCCAATCATGGATCTCTGTCCAGTTACGCATATCTTCATCAACTAGGAAAGTGATATTGAAAGTATCATATATCATCTTTTCGCCAGGAACATACAAATCAATAAATGGTGTTACTCTTGGAATTTCCGTCAATGAAACTCCAGGAACATTTGCTGCTTGGCAATAATAAGTTGCTCCAGGCAAACGATCAAATGTTACTCTAAATTTTGTACTTTGGAGTAAGTCTGTATTTGTTGGTGTTCTTAAGTTTGCTGTCATCTTTAAGATTCCGGAAACCGATACATTTATTTAGGGTATAAAAAAAGGGGAGTCTTTCGACTCCCCCCAGTTCTTTGCCTTATTGTTTTTGTCAAGTCGGCAATAACTTATTAGCCCATCAATTATTGATTGATGTTCAACACTTGGAACTTACGATAGTAGTAGTTCGTGTTGTTGGCTAGAGCACCTGTGCCAGCTGATGTTGCGAATGGATTTGCTACTAGACCATAACGTGTCTTGAAGCCAACCTTTGGCTGGTAGGTTTGTGGGTCGACAGCACGGACCATCTGCAATGGAACGTATGGGCAGTAGAACAAGCCAGCGTCATAAGCGTTGGTTCCCTTGTATCCTACTACGACATAGTCTGTTCCAGAAACAGAATATGGATCAACATAAACCTTGATGCGACCGAACAATGTACCTGCGAAGGTATTGCCTGTGTCGTCAACTGCTAGGTTTGTTTGACCTGATAGTGCTGAGTTGTAGTCAAGTAGACCTGTCATTGCAAGAGCAGAGGCAACGTCTGTTGAGACGATAACCATGTTACCCTTACCACGACGTGTGTCCTTGGCAATCTTGTTAGCTTCTCTTTCCATGTGGAACATTAAGCCCTTGAACTTTTCAACTGACCAACGGCCGTTTGAATCTGTATCAAGGTCGAATGTACCTGCAGTTGTTGTGCTGCTATCTTGAGCACCTGCACGAGCTGAAAGGTTGATTGTGCGAACAACTTCACGGTTGATTTCAGCAAGAATTTCTGACTGAAGGATGTTCGCAAGTTCTGTTTCAGCATCAAGACCATGAACTGCCTTAAGATCTTGTGCAAGTTCGATAGTGTATTCTGCCTTTAGAGCACGTGAACGAGCTGTTACAGAAACCTTATCGATAGTGAATGCCATTTCTGGGAATGAATCAGCAGCAACGCCAAGAGCTTCAGCAGTAGCTGTGTTTGCACCACCAGCAAAGTTATAAGCATCTGCACCAAGTGCTGGAGTTGTTCCAGTGTGTGCATTACCAATTGTGTTAGCACCTGAACGTACAGTTGAGAATGAAGTTAGAGCTTCATCATAGAATGCTTCACCGTTTGTAGTTGTTCTTGAAGTTGAGTTAGCATATTGTGAGCGCATTGCGAAGATAAGACCAGTTGGTCCAGTCATTGGCTGTACGCCGCAGATGTCGTATGCAACGAGGTTAGGCATTGCACGACGAATCAATGAGATAAGAATTGGATCGTAACCAGCTACACCACCAGTTGCTGATGCTGCGCCAGTATAACCACCAGTTCCTACTGAGTTAGTAGCAACTTCGAGAAGTGCTTGTGGTGACATACCACCTGATTCACGCATTGACTTCTCAGTGTTCTCAAGAAGTTGTGCAATAACGTGTCTCTTGTGTGAGTCCTTAATAGCTGGAAGTTCAGGGTGTTCAAGCACTGGCTTCCACTTAGATACCATTTCTTCATTAAAACTTGTCATCTTTGTCTCCTTTTAGAGTTTACTTAATTTATTTATAATCACTTACTTTTTAGCGGTTTTTGAAATCGAAGAAACATACATTTGCATCATTGGATCAATAGCAGGTGCCTTTTCTGGCTCCTCTACGCTTTCGCTAAGAAGTTGATCCTGTGCAACTTTGACTTCACCATTCTTTGGGAAGTATGTTTCTTTAATTACGGAAGCCTTCTTGCGAAATTCTTCTACATCAGAAAAGCTAACTGCTTCTGCAAGCTTTGCAAACTTTTCCTTCTGAGTATCAGTCATTCCTTCTGAAAGTTCATCAGCGATATCCTTAATTTCCTTTTCGCTAACTACTTTTGAAAGCTCAATGTTAGTTTCTGTGAGTTCATTTACTCTAGCCTTGAGCTCTTCAACTTCAGCAGCCATTGCTTCAACAACGTCTACTTGATCATCAGGAATGTTTACATAATGTTGCTCGAAAACGCCCTTGAGACTTGTCATGAATGACTCAGCAATCTCAGACTTAATGTTGTTTTCAATAGCAAGCTTGTTTTCTGAAATCCATTCAGCAACTGCATAGTTGAGATAGTTGTCAATGTTCTCAACCATTTCGTTTTTAATTTCTTCTACAGATTCAATAAGTGAAGCTTCATACTTTTCGTTAAGTTCTTTAGTAGTTGCTTCATATTGTTCTTCAAGTTCTGCTGCACGAATGTTATAACGTGTTGAAACAGCAGCTTCGAAGAGAGATTCTACCTTAACTCTGAAGTCTTCTGAAAGGTCTTCTGAGTCACCAAAAAGAAGAGCAAGATCTTCTTTTACGTGTGGCATTGGATCAGCTGGCTTACCAGATGATTTAATAGTGACTTTGTTCTTTTCTGAATTATCACCTACTGCATTTGCAGCAGCAGAAACAGCAGCAGCTGCTTCATCTGGTGTAGTTGCATTTGGGTTAGCTGGTGCTGAACCAATACTTGCAATGAAGTTTGCTAGTTCACCCTTATCAGCCTTGGATGCATATGCAACCATTTTTGAAATAAGGTCTGAACGAGAAACGTCTGTAGGCTTTGCTGCGATAGTAGCCATGTTAGAAGAAGCATCAGCTTCGCTAACTTCTACTTGATCGTCAATCTGATTAGTTTCGTTACTCATCATTTTCTCCTTAAAGTTGTATAAATTATTTATATTTTTTATAGTTTCGAAAGGAAATGTTTGAAAACTCTGATCTTAGCTTCTGCCAAATCAGCTTTCGGTGTCTGTTTGATTTCTTTTACATGCTGTTCAGCAACTCTTGCAATTTCCTCTGCTTTTTTAGGTTGTGTAGCTTTTAACAGGCCATTATCCCAGATCCATTCAACACCTTCCATAACGCCATTTACATAAGCATCAGGAGCGGAAGGATCAGCTACAATATCTGCTGCGGTAGCAAGATAGAAGTCATCCTGTACCATGTTAACACCGTTTACTTCTTTAAGAGATCCCATTCCTCTTGAAGAAACACCCAATCTAGCACCTTCTGACATTAGATTCTTAACAATCTGTCCATAAGGTGTTTCCATAATTTTGGCTTTACCAATGAAGTTATTACCTTCACGCTTTAATGATTTAATCATCATACAAACGCGTTCTAGGTTGATTGAAGGTCCTGATGGATGTCCTAATTCACCATAAGCACGATTATTGTTAATCGCATCGTTAGTATAGCGTTCTACTTCTTTATTAAGAATATCAGGATCATACATTCTACCATTGCGATTTACAAGACCACCTTGAAGAAAGATACCTTCAATATAAAGGTTCTTTTTGCCTTCTGAGCCTTCTTCAGCAATGTAATTTAGTTCTTCATTGACTTCAGTAATCAGTTTCATTTAATTAGTTCCTATAAGCAATTGATACAGCTTTTAGATTTACACCAGCCAAAGTATCAGTTGGAGATTTTTCTATTGTAGCTACTTCATATGGTACAAGCGTAACGTTTGCGTATGTTGCTGTAGAATTAGCAACTGAACATACTGTTAAAGAATTGTTAGCATTTGTCACTCTAACAATTTTAGCTAAATTAACAGTATTTCCAGAATTGCTTAGAGCAATTTCAGTATTAAGAAATTTATACACTGCAGACATTATTAGTACCCTTGATTTCTAGCAAACTGTAGAAGTTTTTCTCTACCTTCATCAGTTAGGATTAAATTATTAAAAATTTGTTTATTTTCTTCTGATAAATCTACATATAGATTATTTAGGGTTTCATTCTCTGCAACTGAGAATTTGCCCATTCCATACGTAGTATCTTCTCCACCTGCAGATACATTTCCTAATGTTGGAGGAAGGTCTATTTTTTCAGATGAAGCTAGTGGATCAGCTGCCATTTTTTTTCTGCTGTCTGAAGTTAGATCAATGCTAAAGCCTTTGTGCTTTTCATGTTTTTCTTTCTTCTCTTCTTCTTCCTCTTTTTTAGGATCATATATTGTTATTGCTTCATGAGCATCAACTACATCACGTTGAAATTTTCTGCCAACATTAGTTTTTACTAATTGTAATGAACCATCAGGTTTTCTAACAACTTTGGTTACAATAGCTCCTCTAGCTGCAGGAGTAGTAGTTGGATCTACTTCTTCTCTTACAGACTTAGCAAGTGAAACCTTTGCTCTTGGAGCATCTTCTACTGGCTTACCAGACTTTATTGTAGCCATAAATCTATCATGTGAATGAGAAAGACTGTTTTGAAGCTTTTCTTTGTCTGCTGGTTTTGAAGTATTGGCAAACATTGAAAGAGCTTTGTTTACATGCTGAACATGAACTTGCTTCTTTTCACCATTGTTGAATGTTAGTGTATGGTGATCACCAACTGGCTTCTTTCTCATTTGATTTACGATATTCTTATCAGCTTCTTGCTCTTCGCCTTCACCAGATTGTGCTTTAGATTTAGCAGCTAAGAATGCCTTAGAACCAACCTTTGGAGGACGTCCACGCTTTGCTTCATCTAATTCTAGTTGTTCGTTTTGCTTCATCCAATCTTTAGCCTTACTTTCGCTATCAGAAGAAAAATGAATTTTACCACCAATATTGTTCTTATGATAAACGTTGTATTTGTCACCAATCTTTTTTACTTGATAGTGAAGTGGCTTATCTGGATATGCTTTAGTAACAGCAGCAGCACCACCAGCACCTATTCCCAATGCAAGAGCACCAGCTGCTAATGTCTTACCTAGACCCTCATCAACAGCTTCTTCCTTTACAGCTCTTCTTGCAGCAGCACGTGCAAAGAATCTAGCTTGTTTGGCTTTTTTATCAGACATATCTCTATCAGCATTAACTTCTTTAGATAGTTTATCTGCTTCTTTTTCTTTACCTTTGACTATTGTATTAGTATCTGAATCAGTCATCTTATACATGTCTTTTACTTTTTGATTTGCAGATTGTCTGATATTTTCTGACTTATCTAAAGCAGATTTTGCTGCTCTAACTAACAATTTAGAAGATACTTCTTTAATAGTACTTAAAGTTTGCTTTTCTTCTGGCATATTTTTGATACCTCTACCCTTACTTGAACTATTAAAGTGTTTTATTTTATCATTAATTTGTTTAGCAGCTTTTGTAATATGTTTTTCATTGGGATGTGGGTCCCTATAAGTTTGTACAATACCTCTACGAATTCCTTCGTGATCTATTTTTTTTGTACTGTCTTTACTTACTTGATTATTGTTCATATTACTTTATTAAATGCCTTTGCAAGAGCTGGACTTTTAATTTGTATTTCTTCTTTAGCTAAAACATGCTTGTCAGGATTTTTAGGATGTTGCTTGAGAACTCCACGACCTACTAAGATGTCTTTCTTAGTTACTTTATCTTTTGGAGGAGCAAGTGCAGCAAGTGAAGTTTCGTCGACGTGTTCCATTTCTTCCCCCATTCTATTTAAAAATGTTCCGTATGTGCCTACCATTGTATCTGATTGAGTTGGCATAGCAGGAGTAGCAGCTACTGATGGCTTATCGCGATATACCATATAGTCATAAACTGCATCGATGTAGTCTTTAGCTTTTGATATCTTTGATTGTAGCCATGCTTCAAGTTGTTGATCATCTGAAAGCATGTTGGCTAGCTTGTCAGCTTTGTCGCACATTGCACGAAGCTCAGTCTTTGCCATTTCACCTTCATAGTCATAATCTACATCTTCTTTAACTTCTTTTTTAACTTCTTTCTTTTCTGCTGCTTTGCGTTGCTTTTCGCTACGAACCATTGAAGCAATACGTTGTGCACTATTCTTACCAAACTCTGTAGCAGCTTTAATATTTGCCATAGTACCTAATGCTTCATCCATTTCAACTTCTTCTTTTTGTGCAGCATAATAAGCACCTAAAGCCATCTTCTGACGTTCTTTAGTTGACTTACCTTTAAACTTTGGATTATCAGAATGTACAAAGTCGTGAATCCACTTTGATGCAGAATCATTCTTAGAAAGAACTTCATTTAGTTCTTCATCAGTAATATCTTCTGCTTCTTTGAGACCTCTCTTAGCAAGAGCTTCTTTGTAGCCTGGCATTGAAGTTAAGCCAGCTCTTTTTTCTGATTTAGATTCTTCACCAGGTTGTCTATAAGGCTTCATGCTTTTTCTTCCAACCTTAGCACCTTCACGCTCATTACGATCATCTCTGTGAGCTTTATCCCAATTTTGTTTTCCAGCTTCACCAAGTACTCTTCCAAGAACTGACGCAAAGAAACTTTCTTCCTTTGAATCTCTCTTTAATGTCTTATCGTAATTTTCTTCTGATTCATCTTCTGACTTATAAATTTCTAAAGATGCTGTAGGAGCATCTAATTTTTTAGCCATACCATTAAACACATGATCCTGATCTGTAACTCCAGGAACAAGTTTTTTGTTTGGATTCACTGCATGTAAAGCCTTAAAAGCTTTTTCACCCTTTGAGAGTGGCTCAGCTACTTCTTCAATTTTGTTCTGAGTTGACATCTACTGGTTCCTCATATGTTTGATCTGTTGGTAACTCTTCTATTGATTGTTGCTCAATTGGGGCTTGTCCAAACAAAGAAGCAGCGACTGAGGAATACATCCCCTGAATAGCATCAGCAGCCTTAGATGACATCACTGCATCTAAAGCAGGAGCTAAATTAACAGCATCTTTATTCCATGCATGAACTAGAACGTCTTCAATATCACTCATTATAGCCTCCAAAAAATCCCATAAATTATTTATAAAAACTAGTCAATTACCTTCCAGCTCCGTCTATATTAGGAACTGTACCTGGTTTAGCTTGTATAGGTTGCTCTCCACTACCATCATCTTCAGGTACTGGAACGCTACCTTCCTCAGCTATTTCTTCCATCATTTGTTGTATTTCTTCTTCGGTCTGCATAAGAACATTCTTACGTACCCAAAGATCAGAATAGAATCTTCCAATGTATGGAAGTACATTGTTTAGATTTTGCAATCTGTTCTGAAGAACTTCAGCTTGTTTGAATTCTTCAAAATGATTGTCTATAGCAAAATCAAAGTTAATAGCATTTGATATTTCTGGCCAATCTTGTTCTGAAACAATTCCTTTAAGGATCAATTGCTTCTCAAGTGCCTTCATAAACAGCTGTGAGAATCTTTTTCTAAGACGGCCAGCAAACTTAGTAAATTTTACTTCATCACGTGTAATTTCTGCAGCACGACCTAGATTAAAACCTGCTTCAGAACCCTTTAAACGTGAGATAGGAACATTGAGTGATTGAAATAGCTTTTGTTGGAAGTATTCAACGTCTGCCATTTCACCAAGGTTTTGACCTGCTGGCAATGTAGTAATTTCAGTACCACGATTACCTTCACGACGTGGAAGCCAATAATCCTCTAACATCGTCATATACTTACGATCATCACGAACCTCACCTGTTGTAGCATCATAGACAAGACGGTTCTTATGTTTGACCATCATTTCTCTAAGGTATTGTTCTGCTTTGATCTTAGGAAGATTACCGACATCAATATAGAAGATGCGGCGTTCAGGAGCACGAGAAATACGATAAATGACAGTAGCATCTTCTAGTGTTCTCAATTGGTTTAGTGGACGAATTGCTTTTTGTAGATAAGAATAGACAAATGAATTATTCTTATCCATAAGACCTGATGTGCAATGTAGAATAGAATCTACAGATATCTTAACACCTTGAGTAGCACCAGTGTCTAGCGGAAGTCCAGCATTACCACCAGCTGGGAGGAAGTTTCTTTCATTGTAAACATAATATTCGTTTTGCTTAGTAGTAACAGTAACACTACCTTTTGGTCTTTTTCTTACTTCTCTTACTTTACGGATCTTACGTGGATCAATGTAACGTAGTTCTCTAATACCAAGACGAGGATTTTGTTCATCAATAATAACATGGAAATACATTCTTCCATCAATATACCATCTCTTAACTATTTCATAAGCTTCATTTTGGAAGTTAAGAAGGTCTAGAATGTTTTCAAATTCTTCTCTAATTTTATTTTTAACTGTATCAGAATACTCTAGTTTATCTGTATTAATGTCGACAACCTGATCTGCATCAGTGTCAATCATTTCATTAACAATATCATCAACAGCACGATCAATGTCTGCTTCTAATGATATTTCTCTATATTTGGAAACTAGTTCTGATTCTGTTCTTGCAGTACCATCTAGGTCAATATAGGTGCCATATGCACCACCTGCTGCAACAACGACTGCACCATCATCGTTAACTCTTGGAGCAAACGATTCTATAGGTGTCTCATCTTTTCTTTTAATTTCAAAGCCAAAAAGCTGTACTGCCATATTATATTTTCCTTAGAGAAAGAGGGCCGTCAAGATATTTATGACGGCCCTATCTCTAATGATTATGCACCACCTGCATTACCAGTGATACTATTCAATACTTCGAATGTATCATACTGGAACTGGACTTGGAACTCTTCGATCTCATCAACAGTATTCCAAGCTAGATCAATAGGACCTACTGCTTGTGGGAATATACCGTTGAATTGATATACTCTAAGAACTTCACCAGCCTTACCAAATTGTGTTACGGTTGCTTGTGACTTATAGAGTGATGGTGCTCCAGAACCCAATGCGGTTACGTTTTGTTGATACAATTGGATTGAGTTATTCCATTGCTCCATAGCATTACGAATCAAGAAGTCTTCATCGTTAATGATTGTAACTGTCCATGGATCAAAAGTACGATCTCCAGCAATCTTAAGCTTTCTGCCAAAGTAAGGTACTTCAATTAATCCAAGTTGTGAACTTGGTAACTGAGCTGTCTTACAAAGGAAAGGAAGCTTAATATCAGCAACCGGATTTACTGGGTTGCTGATGATTACTTGGAACAAACTAGGACGTGCACCGCCAAACGCAAGTTGGGCACGAATGTCATTTACATTGAAAGCCATTTGTCATTCTCCCCTTAGAACTTGCCTACGATTTCATCAAACTCTACTCCGGTGCGTACTGCAACAAAGTTGAGCTGGATGAAGTTGATCGAACGAGCTGGCTTCACGAAGATATCACCACGGAATTCGTTGCGGTCAATAACTTCTGGAGTGTTGTTTGTTGTGTCGCAAACTACTCTGAAGTCGTAGATACCACGACGACCTTGGATATCACGTAGATATGGTTCTACGAGGTTACGGAAAGCTGCTCTTGTGAAATCATCGTTAAATTCAAACAATGATGATTGAGCTGCTTTTGCAATTGCCTTTTCAAGTACGATAAACAATCTACGTACGTTGATACGATCAAAAGCTGAAGGCTTATTGAGAAGTGTCTTATCTCCGTAGAGAACAACACCCTGACCTGGGAAGTTAACAACTGGGTTAATTCCACTCTTATAAAGAAGGTCTCTATCAGCCTTATCTGGGTTGTAAGCTAGCTTAACAACATTCTTGATGCTTCCACGGTTGAATCCAGCTGGTGAATACCATGGATCTCTTGTGTTATCAGTACGAACACAAAGACCAGCAATATCACCATTCATTGGAACCCAACGATACACATCATTATACTTATCATATTGATACTTATGACCTGAATCAAGTACTGCATAAGATGTTGAACGTAGAAGGTTACGGAATGTTACTAGGTTAGATGATTCTTGACCAGGAACATTAACTGTTGATGTGCTTGGAGGAGATACAAATGCTACACAATCTTTTCTTGTTTCGCAAATGTTGTCGATAATATAGTTAGCTACTTGCTCACCCGATCCACCATAAGCCTTACCACCAAGAACTAGTGAAATATCAACTTCACCAGAAGATGCAAAAACATCATAAGCTGTCATGATTTTAGATACTGAGATTGAAGATTCAGCATCATCTGAACCACCACCACCAAATGATTGTGTTTCTACTGCACTTGCACTAACAGCAGTTAGACTTGCTGCTGTTGCAGTTCCTAGGAAATCAGATGCTGGCCAAACCCACATTGAATTGTTCTTAAGAACATCTTTGTAGAAAATTGAACCACCTTGTTCACCCTTAGCATCACTTGCTCTTGAAACATTCTTCCAAACTTCTAGAATTGTTCCAGTTACACCAGATATAACTCCATCTTCGTCAGAAACTACAATATGAAGTTCGTCACCGATAGTGTTGTTTGCATTTCTATCAGCTACGTATGCTGATGTGCCAGGAGCACCATCAACAGCATTGAAGAATTCCCAATATCTTGTTACTGATGTTGTGTTAGCAGTTGCAGATGTATCCAATGTTGTCTTAAGTTTTTGAATTTGCTCTGTTGTGATATCTACTGAACTATTAGTTCCAGATGCAACAGTCAACGAAACTGAAGATACTTTTACATACTGAGTTCCAATTGTTGAATTACCAATAAGGATGTAATCGCCTGCAGTCAAACCACTATAAATTGTGTTTGCCATGTCACCTGCACTAGAACCTGTGCAATTGATTGATAGTGCAGAAGTTCCTAGAGCCATGTATACTTGAACATTGCTAGTTGTGTTAGCTGTGAATGTTTTTGAATAAGCATCTGCTGAAGGACATACAGAAATCTTTAATGAATTTCCTATTGTTCCTGGATACTTAGCAACAAAATTGCTTGATCCTGAAGCAAGAGTTGATTCTTGAGAATCAAAATCTGTTCTATTTTTTACGACAGTTGTGGAAGTGCTTCCACCAGAAGTGTTTGCAATAGCATTGTAGTTGCTTGCACCAGCTGCTCTTGAAACATATAGTTGGTTACCATACGCTAGAAAATTAGCTGCAGAATAAAAAGTTTCGAAATTTGATGATGTTGGCTTACCAAAAGTGCTAACTAACTCGTTTTCAGTTGAAATTAGCACACGGTCCTCAACAGGTCCCCAACTAAATACACCAGCAATTGCTCCTACTGTGGAAGTAACTGCTGGCACAATTGTAGTAAGGTCAACCTCTGATACATTTACACCAGGACTTACTTGAAATGGCATTGGTTTCTCCTTTATAATAAAATAACTCAATATCCAGTATGTTTATTTATAAAATCCTAGTTTAGAAGAAATCTTTCGAAGGAATGATCGCTTAAAGTCTTAGGAGAAAGGTCTTCTGGGTGATGATCGTCAACTAAAAATGGCGTGAATGTATCTTCTTGTTCTTCTATCATTCTTCGTCTGATGTCAGTATTTGATACATCCTTGAAATAATTCTGCTGAATCATCCAGGCAAACAAAACAAGACACATCACCAAATCATCGTGATAACCTTCTTCAGCATTATACGAGGTCCCATCGACAACGTATGTAGATAGCTCATGAATTATATCGTAATCATTTAAAAAAATCTTGTTATCTTCTATTATCGATTTTATATTAGCACAACCTATTCTTTTGGTTATTTTTGTAGTTTTAATACCTAATCTGGATTGTCCAGCTGCTGTTCCCACAACTGTCCCTTTTCTTCCAGTAGCTTTTGTCATAACAACGTTTTCATATTCTAGATCTTGATGTAGAATATTAACAACTTGAGAGCCAACGTTGATTTCAATTAACACAGCCGCATCATTATAATATCTAGCAACATTGTGAATAAGCGTTGGAAATAGTAATTGTGATATATTTGCATCTTTGAAAGTTGCAACTACCTCATATGGAACTGACGTACAATCTACAACTACAAATGTTGATGAATCTAGTCCCAATCCTTCTGATACGTCAACAGTCATACAATATATATGATCCTTGACGGGTTCCTTATAAACCTTAACACCACCAGTTATTCTGAGAGGCGAAATAAATGTTAGCTTGTTTAAAGTTGATGGGTGAATAAGTGTGTTTGTAGATCCTAAAAATTCGCATTCAAACTCTTGCCTAAACTGATCAACAGAAGTGTTTCTGATAGTCTCATCTTTCCACTTCTCATCACGACCAGGAACATCTGACCAGTGAACATCTACACGAGCATAATTGTTTCTATTTTCTTCTGAGTCTATCCAAATTTTATAGAATAAATTCATTCCATTTGGAGTAGATGTGATAAGTAGTTTAGAAGATTGACCAGATGAAATTGTAGGAAAGACAGAAGCAAAGAATGCATCTTGTACGTTACGAGGAACGAATGCAAACTCATCTAGATAAACCAGATTATAAGATTGACCACGAACCGCAGACGACGATGTTGAAGACGCTAAAATCTTTGAGCCATTTTCAAGTTCTATGTTACCTTTGTTCCATTCTACTATTCCTTGCTGTAACCATTTGGGCAGCCATTCATATGCAAGCTGTATACGTGACAGAATTTCTCTTGCTTGGCGCTCTTTGTTAGCTAGCACTGCAATATTGTAGTTTTCATTAAACAATACTTTATGTAACAGATATCCTACAACACCAGTAGTTTTACCAACCTGACGAGGCATCTTACAAATAGTAAATCTATTTGCCTCAAATGTATTGTACATTTTCTTTTGATATTCAAAAGGTTTGAATGGAATTAAACCTCTATCGACAGAAACAATCTTTACGTATTTTTCACAAAAGTACTCAATATCCTCAGAGCATTTTATATACTCTTGAATTTGTTCTTTGGTATATTGTAATTTAACATCTCTGTTTTTTAGGTTTTTATTACCTAGATATATCTCGCTCATTTCCTACTACTCTTTTAATTTCAACAACTTTTTCTTTTTCTATGAGCTCAATACACAAATTAGTTATTTCAATATCTTTTTGTAAAAAAAACATCTTAGTCTTTAATTTCTCAAGTTGATCATTGTAAAATCTTAGTTCTTCTTCTTTTCTTCTTTTTGTTTCATAAACATCAGTAAGAAGAATTATTTTACTCATTGCTTTTATCTTTAATCATTTTAAGAAGGTCGGCAGAGGTAACAACAAGATTATTGTTTGTAACTTGTTTATCTGGAACGCTGTCATCTTTTTCTAAATCTTTTTTAGCTTTCGCTAAGTTCAACAGATCCTTGTTTGCCTCTGCCATTGTCTTTATAAGATTAGTCGCTACTTCAAACGCACGTGCAGATTCAGATTGCTTAGCAATATCTATAATATCTTCAAGTGCATTTTGACCTTTTTCTATGATATCATATAGATTTTGACGAGCATATTCATAATCATCGTTTTTTTGTGCTTTTAATGCAGGTAAAACTTGAGTTATTTTATTTGTAGTCTCCAATGGTTCAATACCAAGAGTTTGTGAAATCATATCTTTAGGCATTATTTTTATCCACTATGTCAATAATAAATCCATAATTATCATCTTCATCAATTAGTGATAGTGCAACAGAAAGATCTGCATTAGAAGTTGGTTCCCCATCTACAGTCAATCCTGGTCTTACGGTGGTAGTTACAAGCATGCTATTTGCAGTTGTATCAGGATAAACATTAACAGTTGCAAGTTTAATAATTTTACTTTCTGTAACTGGACCATAGAAGTAACATTTCATTGTGAAGTTTAATGTAAATGTTAGTACTTTTCTTGCAAGAAAGTTATCTTCGTATTGATCTTGAATTTGTACTTCATCTAAAACTAGAGGAATATCAGTAACGTTATCAAACTCTGTTCCTAATAGTTTTGCACTTACAGTCCATTCTGGTGTAAAGTAAGGAAGAATCTGTTCTACAATTCTTAGACCATCTTCCATAGTTTTTGATAGTATTTGTAATGTAAAACCAATATCATAAGGTACTGGATTGTATACTTTGCTGTAAACGTTTACTCCATTTATGTCCTTTTTAGATGCAACCTTGTTAATAGTTTGTAATTTTCTAGAAGGAGCATATTGAATATTTGAAATTTGAAATGCCATTCTAGGAAGTTTAATTGAAGTTAATGCAATAGCATCTGGGTTATCTTGAATACGAGCCAAGAATTTTTCACGAGGACCGTATGCAATAGGAACCTTAAAGTTCTGCTCTAAAACTCCAGCATCATTTCGTCTTTCAATTTTTATATTATTAAAAAGAGTTCCAAATATTGTAACATATTTTTTAAATAGGGTGTTATAAAAGGATGTACCACCAATCATTAGGCTCTCCTTTCAAATTCACTAAATGGATCTCTTTCTGTAAAATCTAAGAAATTCAAACCTTCAGTTTCAAACAATTGGTTTTGTGATGTTGTATCCAATGTATCAATATTATATTCTTCTCTAACAAATGGATCACCATTTTCATCAGTAATTGTTAAACCAGTTTCTGTTTGAACATAATATGGTTCTGTGGTTGTCAGGAATGCATTATATGTTTGATCGATTAGATCAACACCAGTATTAAACACCTCGTTAGAATATTCAAACAATTCGCAAACAACATCATAAAATTGGAGTGATCCCATTTGATAGAATACTGGCTTCTTATTAACAAACTTGATTGCATAAAGAGCTTTAGTAAATGGGAAGAATATGAGATCACCTTCAAGTGGTCTATCTCTGTTAAGAACAGCACCAACTTCTGTTTCAAATGTTCTTAATGCCATAGAAAATGTTATTTGTTCTCTTACTTCTACACCAAATGCAGATAGGAATTCACCCTCACCATCAAATCCATCTACGTTACGAACATACATTTCTACAGATACAGCTGTACCATATTCAGTAAAGTTCTGTTCTCTAAACGTATTGTTGTAATTAACAATCTTTCTTGGTACATAGTAGTTGTCTACACCATATATCTTGATAGATTCTATTACCAAATCTTCTATTAGTCTTTGTTCACCAGAAGAAGAAAAATTGTTAAAGTATAATGAGGTTGCCATAAATTATCCAATCATGTCTGAAACTGGTAAGCTGTAGCTGTTAATCATTTCACTTTCTAGCTTTTCTATTTCTTCATGAGCGTCATTGTATATCTTTTCACCATTATACTGAACACCACCAGGAAGCTGCATTCCAATAAACTTAGTTAAATTTGAACCCCATTGCTTCTTTATCAACGCTGATGCATATCTTTGTAACCATCGATCATTCCATACATCTGTAAATGTTGCTGGATCTACAATCTGATAAGCTTCAACTACAAGATAATATCCTGCTGTAACTTTATCCCAATTAACATCAATATAAAGTTTGTTAGTATTTCTATTGTATCTAATTGGTTGTTTTCCAACAAGAAGCTGCTCAAGCAATTGTAGTTGTTGAAATGCCATATAATACGGAACCATTGACTGATATGTCAAAGTGTAAAGATCGTTGAGAGCAATTTGATATCTGATGTTGAAAATATTGTTAGTTGCAATGTAATCACCAAGATCAAAGATATTGACCGCACCTATAATATTTTGAGGTAGAGTGATATATTTGTTGGTTATATCTTCTGATGTAAACTGGTGTTTATAATATACTTTTTCAGTACCATCAAAGTGGTAATCCCAGTAGTATTTTAATGCTTCATCAATGCGATCTTCAACTTGATCATCATCAACGTTAATTTCAATAACAGGTTTGCCTAGTTTTCTAAGGCAATATTCCTTAAATTCAGTTCTAGTAGTTAGTGTAGCCATGAAAATATCCTTTTTAGATATTTATGATTTATGTCCAGGTTATCTTAAATTTGCCTCTGGCACCAGATCCACCAGGATATTCAGCTGGTCCCGCAATCCCTCTATCACCAACTGAATAAGTTATAGTAGCTCTTTGAGGTATTTGACCTTTGACAAATGAAACTGATGCATATCCACCACCGCCTCCACCGCCGCCACCTGCAGAGTCTTTTACTGATCCACCACCAGATTTTTTACCACCACCAGGAGCTGCACCATTATCATAACCACCACCACCGCCACCACCACCCGGAGCTCCACCAGCACCTCCTGTGCTTCCAGGATTACCTGCAGTACCTGGTGCATTACCTGCTTCACCACCATAACCTGGAGAACCATCAACAGCATTAGTACCAGATTTACCATTAACCAATTGAAGTGTACCTACTGGAAGTGACCCAGAAGTTGATCCACCACCCCCTCCAGTTCCTGTTTTAGTACCATTGTTGTTACCACCAGTACCTCCACCCCCTCCTCCAGCAACAATGGAAACATTGTTATAAGGAACAGTTATAGTATTTGTAAAATTAGGTAATGTATAAACTGTAGATGTTTTAAATACTAAAATTTTATAACCAGGTAAACTTAGAACACTTGAAGCTCCTTGTGGATTTCCATCATAACTACCTGAAGGCATTCTTAATATAACTATACCAGAACCTCCACTTCCGCCGTAAGCAACAAAACCACTTCCATCACCACCAGGACCTCCAGCACCTCCTCCACCTCCTCCTGAAGAAGGCTGAGCATTCCTTCCTGATAAAGAATTCATTCCTCCACCATTACCCGCATAATCGGGACCTGCTCCGACCTCTGAAGTGCCATTACCACTACCCCCACCACCACCAGCACCATAAGCTCTACTATCTAACGCTCTTTTACCAAAACCACCCGTACCACCTACACCACCATAGCTTGGATATCCTTCTAAATCAGCACCACCGCCACCGCCACCTCCATTGTTATCAAGATATCCCATACCACCAGCATTACCATAAAACGTTGAATAAACTCCAGTTCCTTTTGTAGAAGCACCAGGATTAGCTGTCCAAGCAGAACCACCTCCCGATCCTCCACTTTCACCAGCATTAGAGTATCCGTTTCTGCCGGTAGTAAATCCACCACTACCGCCACCATAAGCTCTTTCAGTATTTCCATTAAATGTTATATAACTGTCACTACCTCTACCAGTACCTCCATTAACACCAGGAACAGTACTCGGTGCACCACCTGCTCCTATAACAATTGTTAATTGAGTAGAACCATTTATAGTTGCGTAACCTTCACCAAAACCACCACCACCGCCACCACCTGCACCAGGTCTTTGTTGATATGCCCCACCACCAGCACCACCACCAGCTATAATATTCCAATTAATCGTTTCACTACTACTAACCACTGAGGTACCATATAATGTAGGAAACAATACATCTGATTGAGTTCCTGCACCACCACTTACAGCAACGTTGTGATCGCCACCACCACCAGCTCCACCTCCCCCCCACATCTCAAACTTGATTGTGTTGAATGGAGGAAGTGTAAATGTTTTATTTGTTCCTGGTGAATCGTCGTTGAAACCTACCAGGCCGGAACCGGTGTTAACACCTCCACCATAACCTAGTAGAATATTATAACCGCTCATTAGTTGAGCCCTGCACCTGTGATAGCGTACGTGTTAGTATCAACACAAAGAATAGTTGCTAAACCTTTAGTATCTAACGTTCTATTACCTGAAGTACCTATACCTGCTAAAAGCATAACACCACCAGATTGAGCAATTGTAATACTACCACCTGTAGAGTTGTAAATAGTTACATTATCGCCAACGTTAAAAATATTACCAGGCATATTAACAGTACCTGTTGCATATATGAATTTACCAGCATCAGACGATTGTACTGTATATCCATTTGGTTTAGAAGAATCTCTAGGAACCTTTCTAACACTACCAATACTATCAGATACTACACCAGTAGAAACTATATTTCCAGTAACATTAAGACTACCACTGCTAACTACAATGTTTCCACTGTATATGTTAATGTTATTATAAAAATTACTTTGACTATAAAAATAGGATGGGTTGGTGTTTACAACAAACACACCATTAGCAGTTAACTTAGCGTTATGAACGTGTTCACCAGGAGGACCAATTGGTCTATTTTCCCAAGTGTAAGGATCACCACCAAACACAAAATACCCATACGTATTCACTGCCTCGTTAAGCGAATTGTTGAGGTCTTCTGCAGTTAGTATATCACCCTGTAAATATGTTACACCCATAGTTTATCCCAGTATAAACGATTGACTTATAGGAATACTTGGTCCCCCTAATACTAAAGGTCCACCAAATCTTCCTGAATTAGAAGGAGATTCTAACGGAGCATTGGACACGGATGCTGCTCCGTATATTATAGCACCACAACCAGTCTTGCTTCCATATACAGAAGTAACTTTTCCTTCTGTTTTAAAATTTCCTGATCCATTTACAATTGGTGTTATACCATGACCAGGAATAGGGCAGGAGTGTAAATCTCCTACCCTAGCTGTTAGTACACCTTCAGTCTTTGTGACAGCAGAGCAAGTGATAATAGATCCACCATGACTGCTGCCATCTCCAAGTCTAGCAATTAATGCCATTAAGCACCAAGTATTTGTTTAAACTCTTCAGTGTGCTTCTTACGATCATCAAGACCAATAGTACCACCATTGATTCTTTTTGTCACAGCAGTAACATCGTCAGCATCAGCTAATTTGTTAAGACCATTCTTATGCCAGAACCAAGCTGCGGATTCAACTGCACCTTCTGGTGTTCCAAGATATTCAACTACTTGATCAACATCAACTCCCATATCACCAGCAAGTGATGTGTAGTTCGAACGGCCTGTTAATTGTATCAGACCACGACCACGAAACTTATAACCATCACCAGAAGCTTCATCACCATTTCCCATACGTGAAGAATAAACTACGTTTGCAATCTTCTCTGGCTGTCTTGCATAATCGTTTGGATCTTTATCTCTAAAATACTTTGGGAAGATTTTTGAAAGACCATCAGCTGAATAGTTTAAGTTTTCCTCAATAACTCTAAATCCACCTGACTCGTGAGCAGTCTGTGCAAGAAAGTGTGAAAGACGAAGTGCAGAATTAATTTCATATTTTTCTGAAAGTGTATCTAAACTAGAAACTAGAGCTGATACAACATCTGAATCTGAGCTTGGATATCCGTGTTTAATTTGTTCTTCAGTAATCATTATATTCTCCTTATACTATATTTTCATTATACATTATAAAAGCAAGCTGAACACGAGGAGGAACATATGTGTATGATTGCCCTGCTTTTATATTAGTAACTTCCTCAGTATCAGTTGCATTATATTTAAATGTGTTTGCAGTTGATATTGCATGAGTGTGATTTAAAATATCTTCAAAACTATGACTTCCTGCATCAACTGGCGTCCCTGCTCCAGATTGTACTCCTGTTAAAGGACCTAAATGAGAATGGTTACCATTAGCAGCCATTGATATAGAATTAATAGTCATTGTATTTGAGCTGTAAAGTACAGTATCGTGACAAGTATTAGCTGCATCAAAGTTGGCGTAAATGAAATAACCTCTTAGATCAGGTGTACCATTATTACCATCACAAAAATGCCAATTAATTGGAAGAACTTCTGAGTTAGAATAAATTCCTTGATAAAGAGTATTTAATCCTATAGAATATCCAATAATAACACCATTAGCAATAGGTGTACTATTTTGTGTGGTTACCCATGCTTTAAGAATCTTAGATCTTATCTCAACATTCGATGTATATGTTACTGCATGATTATGAACACCAGCCTCGTTTAAAATATAACCAGTTTGACCCACCTTTTTAGATCTTCTTTTCTGAGATAGTGGATATGGGTTATGATTGTGATTTAAAACTGTACTTGATGTTATACTAAACGATAAAGTATTTGGTGTATGAAGAGCTCCTACATCATCATTCTTGGCAATAAGAGGAAGCACAAATCCAGTTGCAGAATTGCTATGGAAACTATCACTTCTTGAATATGAATTGGTTGGTAAATCATTACCAAACACAATTACATTCTTGGGAATATAAGTTAGCTTCTTTTCGTTGTAGACTTCATTGAGATTTGTTACTAGCTGAGGATCTCTTAATATAGGTTTAACTGCTATTGCATTTATACCAGCAACACTGTTAGCAAAACCATCATATCTACCATACTGTACGTTTCTTAACCCTAATGCAATATTGTTAGAAGTGTGGTTATGTGTATACGAACCTTTTTGTTCAATATAGCTTATTGTTCCTGGTGTCTCGCCAGGATTAGCTCCAAGTATATTATAGACATTTGTTCTTACTAGTGTTGTTGGACTATGAGTATGAGACTCAAATAATGTTGCCCCTGTATTAGGAAGATTTGTTGTTGGAGCAAAGCAAACACCAGTATTTGAATTCCAATTAGCATCAGCATCAATGCAAGTTATTAAAGGATCACATTTTAATAATGAAGGTGTTCCATCAGCATTGTAAATTATTATATTTGGATAATATATTTCTTGATAGTTTCTATAATTATCAAAGTTTAATGTACCACCGGTAAACTCATTTTCTTTTCCGTAATAAAAAAGAACAGAATAAAGTGGTATGTAAGCTTCTTCTTTTGGTGCAGAACTTATACCATCAGTTCTTAGTAAACCTGCTTTTGATATTGGCATTTTTCATTCCATTATGAAGTTGGGAAGCCTTTAGCAGATATTACTCCATACCAAGATGCTCCAGCATTGGTTGTCATTAGTGTTATAAAGTCAGTGTAATTTGCTTGAGTTGAAAGCGTAGGACCATTAGGCGAGTAAATACCTTCACCTGCAGGCCAGTAAATGGTTTGATTGGACCAATCTACAGTTCTTGATCCTGAAGCATCTTGCTTAAGCATAAGTGTTATGCTATAAAGGCGACCATTAACCAACCCTGCAGTACTCATTATTATTTGTACAATAGCTGAGTTTAAAGTTATAGTATTGATGTTGCCATCTCTAATATCTACTGATACAGTAGATGTAGAATTGCCTGTTGCTTTTACTGTTTCACTATAATTTTTAAGAGTAGGATTTAATATAGTATTGCTACTAAAGTTAACGTCTGTACCAATAGTATTAGTAGTATAGGTGTTTGAGTCAAAGAACAAACCGTTAGCAGTAGCATTAACTCTTACAAAGTTTCCTGCCTTACCAGAATAGCTTTGTGGTACGTCTGTCAACTCAACAAATGCAGTTGTTCCGGGACCACCAGACGATCCTTGAAAGCCAACTGAACCTTGATATCCAACAGAACCAAGATAACCAGCTGGACCAACTGGACCTTGATCACCTATCGATCCAGAATATCCAACAGCACCTTCTGAACCTTGATAACCTTCAGATCCTTGATATCCAACCGATCCATCATAACCTGGACCACCTGCACCAACTGAACCTTGATAGCCAACAGCACCTTGTGGACCATCACCACCTACAGATCCCTGGAATCCAACAGATCCAGTATACCCCCCAACACCTTCAGATCCCTGATATCCTACGGAACCTGTGTATCCTACAATCTCATTAAGATTGATACCAAGAAGTTCTGAAATAGATGCATTTGACCAATATGGACCGCTAGATCCAACAAGTATCAAAGCACCTACCGGAGCTTGACCTCCGGTAGTATTAGCAGTATCAATCTGGGAAACGTAAATTTTGGTGGCCATTTTTTATCCTATACTAGGTTTTCTAGTATATTTATGATCACTGAGGAATCACTATTTCATCCCAAGATAGTGTATCTTCGTTCCAATTGTACACCTTACCATCTGTAGGCATAGGTGTTGGAGCATTCCAAAGACATGTATCTTCATCTAAAGTCCAGCTATTAAATGGCTTTGGGGGAATGAAGGCATCACGTCCTGCATCATAAGAATAACCAATCCCTGCATAATTCTTACGAAGCGGTGTTCCGCCATTTTTATGTTGACCAGCATATGTATTATAGCTTGTTTGTACCCATTCTGCTGGATCACCAACAGCTCCAGAATTGATAAAATCTTGTTCTGCTACAATTACTTGAGTTACAATATTGTTTTGATCAATATGTGCAAAATGACTCATTCTGTATACTCCTAAGTTGTAATATTTTAAACAATACTATATAATATTATATAGTGAGGTTGTTATGAAAATTTGTGTAATTGGTGATTTCATTACCGATATTTATGTTTTTGGTGAGGTAAGCAGAATCTCGCCAGAATCTCCTATTCCTATTTTTAACAAACTAGACCAACAGACAAGATCTGGTGGAGCTGGTAATGTTGTATCCAATCTTCAATCATTAGGTTCAGATGTTGTCACATATGGTTCATATAATTCTATAAAATATCGATATGTAACAAACAATCACATATTGTTTAGAATGGACGATGAGCAGTATGTTGCTAACAATTTTAAACCTGATTATAATTTAAGTGATGTTAAGTATGTTATTCTATCTGATTATAATAAAGGATTTTTACATAAAAGTCAAGATGTAATTGACTACTGTAAATCTAAAGATTGTGTAGTGATAGTAGATCCTAAGAAATCTATCGAAAACTATAGGAATGCAGATATTGTTAAACTAAACGAAAAAGAGCTAAAACAATATTGTTTAGGTTATAGTAATTATGATGATATTCTTTATAAGAATAAAATTGGTTCTTTGGTTGTTACCTTAGGTTCAAAAGGTGCACAAATTATATCACCAGGTAGAATAATAAACATAGAAGCAGATCAACACCAAGTATCAGATGTTACCGGTGCTGGTGATATCTTTATTGCTGTGCTCACACATTTCTTAAGTAGAGGTATCGATGTTGAGCAAGCTGTAAGGAAAGCTGTGAAGCTTGCAAGTATATCAGTTACTAAATTTGGTACATATGTTTTACAGCCTGAGGATATAAAGAAAGCATATACTATCTTTACAAATGGTTGCTTTGATATTTTACATAAAGGACATGTTGAATATCTTAAACAGTCAAAACAACTAGGTGATAAACTTATTGTTGGTTTAAATTCGGATACTTCTGTAAAGAAGTTGAAGGGAGATGATAGACCAATCAATAACCAGCAAGATAGAAAAGCTGTTTTAGAATCATTAGACTGTGTTGATGAGGTAATAATATTTGATGAAGATACACCATACGAATTAATAAAACAAATACAACCTGATATCATTACTAAAGGTGGTGATTATACGGTAGATACAGTAGTGGGCAATGATATCACTGACGTGGTTATTATACCTTATGTAGAGGGTTATTCTACATCAAGAGTGTTGAGGAAATTAAATGGTTAATATTATAAAAAAAGGCTGGGGAAAAGAAATCGTATTTGCAGATAATGACATGTATTGCGGTAAACTGTTAGTTTTTGATAAGACAGGTGGCAAGGGTTCGATGCATTATCATTTAAACAAACATGAGACATGGTATGTAAATCAAGGTTCATTTAAACTTTATTTAATTAATCCAGAAGATGCATCACTATCATACATTCATCTTTATACAGGTGATAGATGGGTAAATGAGAGAGGATTCCCACATCAATTGGAAGCATTAGAAGATAATTCTATTATATTTGAAGTATCTACCTCAGATGATAGTCATGACAGTTATAGAGTTTTACCAGGAGATAGTCAGAATGAAATATCTCGTTGATATAGATGGTACAATTTGTTCGTTAACTGATAGTAAGTATGAACAAGCAGTACCGTTTGTAAATAGAATAAAATTTCTCAATGAGATGTATGATAAAGGTCATTCAATTGTATATTGGACTGCAAGAGGTGGCAATTCAGGTAAAGATTGGTCTGAACTTACTAAACGACAACTATCTGAATGGAATGTAAAGTATACACAATTGCTTTTTAATAAACCATCATATGATGTGTGGATAGACGATAAAGCACTAAACGCTGAAAGTTTTTTTGATGATATTGATAACAGGATATAAAGGGTTTATTGGTAGCAATCTTGTAAAGAGATTTAAACCAGAAGATCTGATTTTAGTTGGATATGAAGATTGCTTTTCTTCTTTGTTTCTAACTGATTGGGCCAAGGTAGAAAAAATATATCACATAGGTGGTATAAGTGATACGACATGTACAGATTTTGATCTGCTTCATGAATACAATGTTAACTATACAATGGAGCTATTTAATCGTGCTAAAATATACAATATTCCTATCGTATACGCTTCTTCAGCTTCTGTATATGGTAATAGCTATACGTACGCTTATAACCCACTAAATCATTATTCAATATCAAAAGCTAATATTGACATATGGGTTGAATCTAATTATAAAGATTTTAACAACATTGTTGGTGTAAGATTTTTTAATGTTTATGGAGAAGGTGAGGATCATAAAGGTAAACAAGCTTCCCCTGTTCATCAGTTTACTAAACAAGCGTTAGAAAACAAATCTATCAAAGTGTTTAAAGATTCAGAAAATTGTATTAGAGACTTTGTATGGGTGGAAGATGTGATTGATTGTATGCTAATCAACAAACCTTCTGGCATCTATGATATAGGAACATCCAATCCAGTTTCATTTAAATATGTTGCAGATCTTATTGCAGACAAATATAACAGTACAGTAGAAGAAATTGAGTTTCCAGAAAAACTAAAGCGCAAGTATCAGTTCTATACTTGCGCTCGTAAACATTATGATAAGAAATTTATAACAGTAGAAGATTATATCAATCTTCCTCGATGACCATTAGTTTATAGTAATATAATGGTCTTGGTTCTAGACTATGAAAAACCCATGGTCTATAAAATAAACAATCATTTTTCTTGATACTTACTATAGAATCTATAGTCCATTCTAAAGTATTTTTATAATCAAAGTTGTGTCCCTGTCTAGCATCTTGTACGCCAGATTTGTGATTAAAAATAGTAAATTGATTATCTTCTAGCGCAACAATAAATCTCCACTCATTTAAACTATTGAAATCTTCAAAATGAATTCCTGGATACGGAATTCTGAAAATTCCCGATTGTTTTTCTTTCATCTCAATCCAATCACCCAGCATTTCACTAAACACCATATCAAGTTCAGGATCGGTCATATTAAAATCATCTATCTCATGACCGTATTGCTTTGGTACAAATTTCAAATTTGATATAACTGTTTTAAATTTGTCAGCATCACCCTCTTGCCAAAAATTTTTAGCATAGATATAACTTAAAACTGTCTTATCTACTTTAAAATTTTTCTTCATATCTCACTTCTCTATACTATCTAAAGTTTGTTTGATTAAAAGCTTCTGTTGCTGGTTTAATGTCTGTTCATGTTGATGAATCATGATAAGATCCTTTATCAGATCTTTATAATTATTACTATTTCTGTTTTTATCATATTTTAAATAATTGCATGCTGCTGGAATATATTCTTCTAGATTGCCAGATTTATAAAAATGATAT
>Ga0129333_10000863_pt1 | contig 26668 bp, 29 predicted proteins | sample CPB6_08_DNA_FD_94474 | JGI IMG/M metagenome (GOLD analysis project Ga0129333, IMG submission 94474) | Freshwater to marine salinity gradient microbial communities from Chesapeake Bay, USA - CPBay_Sum_0.6_0.8_DNA | ecosystem: Environmental > Aquatic > Marine > Coastal | place: USA: Chesapeake... | reverse complement strand
TATTGGTTAGAACTTATACTCAATGACTATACAAAGTATGACAATGTACAACATGAGTCAAGTTATTATGTTGACAGAAACAAATATAGTTTTGACATCGTATATGACATATGCGACAAGATCAGAACTAGTGTTGGTACATTACAGGGCGATTATGATCTATGGCGCACTATTGCTTGGGCAACTGTTAGCGAACTTGGAATGAGTGAAGCAACACGATTGTTACAGATGTTATGGCCCTATAAGACAAACAAAGAACTAAAAACATTACATGCTTATAAAGCAAACACAGGTCCCACGATAGCAACACTTATCAAGTTGAGTGGGCTCAACAGTAGACAGATGTATGAACTAGAATGTAAGCACAAGTATGAGAGAAAGCCACGACAACTTTCTACAGAGCAAGCAGTAAAAAACTTACATAAGAAAATCAGAATTATATGAACAAAGGAGAAAATACATGAATAATTCACCAATTTCAGACAAATTGATAGAGATACGCAACAAAATCAATAATCCAACAAAAAACGATGTTTTTGAGGTAGTACAAAAAGTCAACGAAGATAGCAACAATTATCAGCATGATGACAGCAAGTTCAACGATCTTCCACACTTTTGTCGCAACTTGCCAATTTCCATGAAAATCGCACTACAGAGCCTCAAGACATTACACAATACACCCTATGAGTTCGGTGTATCAGCATTATTAGGATATGCTAACAGTAGTTGTCAGCATTTATATGATGTTGATAGCAATTTGTATGGTGTCAGACCAATCAGTTTGTTTATCACTATATTGTTGGGCACTGGCGGCAGCAAAAGCACGATACATAGCGAACTAAAAGGTCCAATCGTTGATTACGAGAAGCATATGTTTGACGCATTATCTAACGAAGATATGCGCTATACAACAGAAGATAAGAAGTATAAGAAAGATATAAAGAAATGGGAAGATGACAGAGACAATGGCGTACATACACCTTTCCCAGACAAGCCCAAGCCTGTAGAGACAGCACGATACATACAAGACAAGTTCACAGTCAATGGTCTTATTGACACACTAATCAGTCAGGGACATGTCAGCATTATCAGCGCAGAAGCGGGCAAGTTTTTCGCAAGTCATGCGTTTCAAAACATGAAACAAGACAACAGTCGTAGCACAGAGATGACAACTAATCTAACTTCATTGTGGGATGGCGATATGATCAGTCGCAGTACAAGAGACGATTATGTACGATTAGAAAATCGTCGTGGCAATATATTGTTTATGGTACAAAGTCATGTGATCAAAGACATACTCAACAACAGAATGTTCCAAGAGCAGGGCTTTACGCATCGCATATTGATATGTCAGATTGATGATTTTGAAAAGCCCGACATGTACAGTACTGACGATATAGAAAAGATCAATATAGCAAAACAGGCAAGACAGAATCTACAACTCTATCTGAATAGATTATCTGAAATATTACATACAAGAGCAAACTATGTAGAGAACAGAGATTTTGAGTTACAGCCTATCGTCATCAAATTAGATGATGACAGTCATAATCTGTTAGCGAAATTTTATAACGATAACAAGAATATTGGTCAAACGAAATTAGAAAAGTATGAGGGCTTTGCTAATCGTTTACATGAGCATACATTACGCATCGCGGCAACGATTGCTGTGTACAATGGTCATAACACAGTAAAGTTGAATGACAGTCAATGCGCTATTGACTTGATCAATATGTTTATTGATCATAGATGTAATTTAGAATTGGGCGTGAACAATAAAGACATTGACTTGACAAGTGGTAGCGAGTTACTGTTGAGTTGGTTCAAAAAGAAATGTGGGCAAGAGTTTACAAAGCGTCAAGTTAGACAAAATGGACCTATCACAATTCAACCAAAAAACATGCCTGACAAGCAATTTTGTGAGTTATTGGAGGAACTAATCAAAAACGAAACTGTGATTGCTACTGAACATACTAACAGCAATGGTAGAAAGTATATGACTTATCAGTACAACACTAGTACTACAGTATCTACACTAGAGGCATAGTGTAGATTGCCGTAGTAAGGCTGTACTACGCTCAAAATTGCGTATAGGCGCCTAGAACACGGTTTTTGATGAAATGTAGAAAAGTAGTAGTGTAGTACTGTAGTGAGAAAATACTTGAGCACAAAAAAGAGTATATTTATTTATATATTTTTATTTTTTCATGTATATACACGCATAGCATCTACACTACGCTACAGAGCAAATAGCACGCCTTCTTTCTCCCAACATTCAATTTTTCAACGATAAATATATTTAGAACCTATTTTGTTGTAAATAATGAAGAAAGATGAAAAAAAATTTGCGCCTAACACAGTTACGCCAGGAAAATTTACCGACGATGCTCCACCGTGCGCAGTACGCCTCTACCAGCGTAAAAAAAACGGTTGGTTTATCGTAGGATACAAATGTCCATACTGTCAAAAACATTATGCCACTGTGAATAAACCTTTTCATAGTCATGTTGAGAGTTGTACAGGACCTAAAAGTAAAAAAAGTTTGGAGGATTGAGATGCCAGTCAAAGAAGTTAGAAACAACAGTGGTAAGATAATTGGTTATCAGTGGGGTAACCGTGGAAAAGTATATCGTAAGCGTGAGGACGCTGAAAAACAAGGGCGTGCTGCCTACAGTAGTGGATACAAACACAACGGTGGTAAATGATATGAATCGTTATACGCTCAAAAAAATGGAAGATAAGGTATGGGTAGATGTAAAACCCTTGATGAACGATGTACACGATGTACTCAACATGCTATCAAACATTGATACATCAAAATTATCGGAAGAGGATGTGAAACAATTGGACTTACAGATACTAGGCATGAAGAGCATAACAGTTTTTCTAGGCGGACTATTGAGTGAGTATGAGGTCCGTGAGCAGGTACAATTAGCAACAGAGGCAATGAAAAATGTCAACATCCAAACTATCCACTAATAATCTACGAAACTTTGAACGAATGGTAGTTGAACTATCGCCTTACATGAATGACTATGAGGTAGACAAGTGTGTGGAGTTTTGTAGCACGGTCAGCACAAGTAAGTTTGATATAAACCCTACTGTTGAGGACAGTAAATCACAATTGCGCATCATATTAGGCACAGAACGCTATTGGGATGTAGTACGCATGTGGAACGAGAAGAATCAACATATGCTCAAAGAAAATGGTGTGCGTAAACTAAAAAGAATTAGTGATGGCACATTATGGGATGGATTAGATCCAGAAGATAATCCTAGCGATTATGTAGAGGTCTATATCTAATGAGTTATCCTACCGATAGTGCGATCAATGAAATAGAAACTATGGACGAACATAGAATACTATTGAAGGCCAAAACATTTCAGCGTTGGTCCATGATGACGCACGAGGACTATAACCGTATCAAAGATGCCATCAAAAAACAATTGTTGAAGTATGGTTACGAATACAAGAGAGCCTGCTGTGGTAAGTTCACAATAGGCAAGATAGGAGAAGATAATGCCGCATAGTAGAGACATGTACCTATTTGAAAGATTGAACAACCCACAAGTTGTAAAGAATTTGATACACGCTATCAAAACTAATGAAGAGGTTATGGCACAAGCAACATACGCAAACATTGCGTTACAATGTAGTGACCATCCTCGCTTCATAGCAATACATAACGCATATAAGGAGCGATTCAATGATAAGTGAAACAATTTACGATAATAGCAAATTTACTTTAGCCAGTGATATCACGGTAACACCTTTAGATATATCTGTGCCAGATACTAAATTGCTAACTGAACCAGTCATGTTAGATAACACTATAGGTGTCACACGCACACGCTATCAGCACCCATTCTATTACTATAAGAATGATACGATCATAGGTCGCAGTCTTGCCTACTATGGTGAGTACACAGAATTAGAATTAGAGTGCCTAAAACATTTTGTAAAAAATAATGATTGCGTGATCTATGACATAGGCGCAAACATTGGCTATCATACTACAGCATTCGCTCGTTGGTGTAAGTATGTTGAAGCATTTGAGCCAAACAGTAAGAATTTAGAACTGTTGAAGAAAAATCTTGTGAACATGCCACATGTTATGGTATATCCATATGCTGTAAGCGATAAAAAAGGTACTACAACGATACAAGATTTTGACACAACTGTTCCAGGCAATTATGGCGAGATGTACTTGAATGTACCTGGTCAAAGTTGTGAGACAGTATGTATTGACGATATGGATGAACTATATCCACCCGACATAGTAAAGATTGATGTTGAAGGGCATGAACTATCTGTGTTGCGTGGTATGGTAAAGACAATACATGAATATAAACCAGTGATCTTTTATGAAGCACATGGAACTGAACTAGATGAGATATACGACATGCTATCAGCAATGGACTATAAATTATATTGGTTTCCATGCGCAAACTACAATCCAAACAATTATAACAACAGTAGTTATAATATATTTGGCAATGGCGGTGTGTTGAACATCATAGCAGTACATGGTATGAAGATAGGAAACTTATTACCTGTGTTGCGTAATCAATCATTCAAATCAGCATATGAACAATACCTTCAAAATAATAAAGAGTGATGGGAGTTACATAAATGTTAGACATAGCAGAGATATCAGGGAAGAAGCCAAAAGGCGGTGCTCGTCCTGGAGCGGGACGCAAGAAGGGTGCCATACAGAAATTGAGTGGCAGCGAACTGTTGAAACAGATACAGAAAACAACAGGCAAGAAGTTTGAGCAATTGTTAGCAGAACACTATAAACTAGCAATGACTATGAACGATTGGCATGCTGTAAGAGATTATGAGAAAACTATATTAGCAAAAGTAATTGCTGATAAAGTTGACATCACTAGCAATGGTGAGCATATCAATACACAATTCGTGTTTCCTAAACAAGAAACTAACGAATGGATAGAAGTACCTGTAATCGTAAAATCTGAATGAATACAGTAGAGGTACCACTATACGGCGAGCAACAAACTGTGTTGATGGATTGGCTCAACACAGATAAGCATTGTATTGACATATTACCAGTAGGTAGTGGCAAGACATTTCTCGCTAGCGTAGCATTACCTATATTTGCTATCAATGAAAGATATCACAAGGGCAAAGATATCATATACTCGGCTCCAACTGGCGCAATGATAAAATCATTGATCTGGGAGCCACTGAAGAAAAGTTGTATGACATACTTTGGTTTGCGTGATGGTAGTGATATCAATAACAGCGATATGACTATAAAGTTTCCAAATGGTATATTCATTCGTTGTAAATCAGCAGAGCAAAGAGAAAACTTACGCGGTCTCAATGTTGGCGTATGGATCGCTGACGAAGCCGCATTGTACACAGCAGATACACTACAAGAAATCACAAATCGTTTGCGTCCTAAAGTAGGTCAGCCTGACACAGCAGGTCGCTTGATTGTGATTAGCACGCCTAATGGTACAGGTCCACTATACGATCTATTCAAAATGGCACTAGATCGTAGTGACTTATATGTTGTTCGTCATTACAACTATGAGCAGATGCGTAGTGGCAACAAAACTTTTATTACTGAACAAAAAAGATTGTTGAGTCCATTGAAGTTTGCGCAAGATTATATGTGTGCCTGGGAAAGCGTGGCTGATCAGATGTTTTACACATTTGACAAACATAAGCATAGTGTTGAATATATCATTGACAAGAATAGTGACTTATATACTTTCCATGACTTCAACAAGCGTAGGATGTGTGCTGTTGTTGCGCAAGTAACAAAAGCAGGCGAAAAGAATGGCACGATAGAAATATTGAAAAGTTATGCTATACCTGACTGTAGCACAGAAGGTATCGCACTTGCTATACGAAATGATTTTCCAAGACGCAGATTGTTTAGCGTGATTGACATGAGCGGCAGTCAATTGAACCGTGACACAACTAGTCCATTTGGTATAAGCGATCAGATCATATTAGAAAAATATGGCTTTACGATTATAAACAATCGCAAGAGCAATCCATTGATTAGTGACACAGACAACAGTAGCAATAGTTTTATCAATCGTGGTGGCTTGATACTACGCAAAGATGACGAACTATTGATTGAAGCATTACAAACATATCACTTTGAAGATGGCACAAGAAAGAAACTTGTAAAATACACAGAACAAAAATACGCACACATAGATGGATTAGGCGACTGTATACGATATGGTATACATCACTTGTTCCCTGTGTCGCATGAACAGAATTTCCCTGACTATGTAGGCATGGATCCACGATATGCTAGAATGAATGATCCAGCAAATCAATATATGCCAGATAGTCCATTATATCCAGGCGGCCCATCGTGGGAAGAATTGATGTCGCCAGAAGAAAAAGATTACATGACATACTAAACAAATGAGGAACATATGAACAAAAGAAAATATGCTAATAGAAGCACACCTATACATGAGCGCATACTAGAGCGCACAAAGATACCTAAAGATCAAAGTAAATGCTGGTTATGGACCGGACCAGTGAATAACGCAGGCTACGGTTTGATCAAAGGCGATAGCAAAGAAGGTGACCCCAAGATGGTTACTGTACATAGAGCAATGGCAAGACATAAGGGCTTGTATATCAAGCATAAAGAAGTACAACATACATGCTTGAACACCATATGTGTCAATCCAGATCATCTTGTATTAGGCGATAGCAAAACTAGAGTCAAACGCATCATGGAAAAGCATGGAAATCAATGGATGCGACCAAAAGTACCTGTATTGACATGTGAATACTGTAAAAGAGAAACACATGTGACATGGTTTAGCAGAGTACACAAAAATTGTTATCCAGGAATGATGAACTCATATTATGAGTTTGTAAAGTCCATGTATAAATAATGTAATATACTATTGGCGAACCTTGCTTTGACGAAATAGATCGTCAATGGGAAAAAATATGAACGCACATGAACTGATAAAGAAAAATCCAATCTATAACGCAACATACGAACAGATGTTGAGTTATCAGATATCATATCTTGGCGGCTACAGTTTCAAAACTTATGTACGCAAGAAAAGACCTAGCGAAGATAGCAACCTATACATTGATCTAGTACGCAACACAGTGGCACAGCCAATCTGTCGTTATGTTGTAGATACTATCAATGATGTGTTGTTTGAGCCAGGTGTCAAGCGTGAATTGCGTTTTTGTACACCTAACGGTGTAGCCATAAGCCCAGACAACATAGAGTGGAGCGAACTGTTTCTATTAGATAGCGATCTAAACAATCGTAATTTAGATAGTTTCATGGAACAAGTTGGTGACTTGACTAGCATCTATGGACATTGCTGGATCGCGGTAGACATGCCACAAGAAGGCGAAGGCAATCTAGGTAGACCCTATGTGGTAGCAATAAATCCACTCAATGTATGGGACTGGGAGTGGGAATGGTTTGGCGGTAAGCCTATGGTCAAGTATGTAAAAATACTTGAAGCAGAAGAAGATGACAGTTGGTATATCAAGTGCTATCATCTTGGCGAAGATAACATGCCAAGTTACTGGGTCAGTTACGAAGTCAGTAAGAATGTAGCAAAGAATGAAGTTGAAGAAATAGGTCGTGGCGAATTTCCAGCAGGCATGAGCGTGCCTGTGTTCATAGCATATGGTCGTAGAGATCCAAGAAGTTTAGATTTTGGTATCAGCGACATTGATAGCGCAAGTGACGCAATGCGTGAACACTATAAATTAGAATGCGAAAAATATACAAGCATTCAATTTGCCAAGACAATTATTCGTGCTGATAAAGGTATAGCAATACCTGTACACGCAGGTGCTATCGTTCGTGGCACTACAGGACAAGTTGAAGCAATACCTGTTGACACAGGTGATGTTGACAAGATATTGAAAGCACAACAAGATATATTAGAACAAATTGAAGCACTTACTGGTTTAGGTGGTTTGCGTAATTCAAAGAATCAGTTAGCGTCAGGAATAGCGATTATTGAAGAACGCAAACAACTTCATAGATTAGCAAAAAGCAAAGCACGATTGATGGAAGTTGTTGAAGAAATGATCTTTACATATGCCGCACGATTTATGAACATGCGTTGGGCAGGTGAAGTACATTACAACACAGATTATGAAGCACACGATACTAATTATAGATTAGCATTGTTTGGACAAGCAAAAACAATGGTCGCAAGTAATCCTATCATTGATAGCCTCATCACCAAAGAAATTATTGGTATGTTGGCTCCTGCTGAAAGAATTCCACAATACGAACAAGCCTATATTGATACTATCACAGATCCTGCTGTCAAAACATTGATGACAGAAGATAATACTCAAGTCAATAGCCGTGATCTAGGTGATCAAATACCTACAACAGAAGATTTCGGTGAGAAAGAAGGTGTCTATGGCGATGACACAGAATATGATAGTGGAGGTGAAGATGAAGGCGATGGTGTAGGTACACCTGTCGCATTCACAGGACAGAGTTTTGAAACACCACAGGCTGTGACAACACAACTTGTGGGTGTCAACACAGGTAGATAAACATCGTTTGTTACGACATAACTAAAGAGGACTTATGAATATAGAAAACAACGCTGGCAACGATACAGCCCTTGAAGTAGATACAAGTGAAAACACTACAGAGAACAAGATCAATCCAGGTGCTATTCGCAAAAGCACTACTAGTTCTATTTTGAACGCATTGTCTCAAGCAAGCGGTCAACAATTTGAATCAGTAGAGGCAGCATTAGCATATGTGGCAAGAACGAGTTCTCAAAAAACCGGTGGCAACGCACAGCCAGTGGACGAGGAACTATCAGATTCACGCATGGGGCGTGAAGAAGTTTCTAGTGATACTACCGACCTCCGTGAGCAATTCCTAAAACTCCAGCGTGATCTTGCTAGCAAAGATAGAGCATTGAGAGTAAAGGAACTTGATTCTGATATTTTGCGCACTATGGGTGATAAATTTGATCCTGACTTACAAGATTATGCTTTACAAAAAATCAAAAGCAATATCAAGTTTGGCAAGGACGGCTCATATGTGATTGTCAATAATAAAGGTCAAGAGCGTTATGGAATGGATGGTAATCCACTCACAATAAGAGGTTTGATAGAGGAAGTTGCTCAAGGTAATCCAAAGTTACTAAAGCAAAGCAATCTATCAGCAGGTTCTGGATTACGACCAGGACAACAGCAATTTGCTGGAAGTACTATGGAACAAGTACCTGACTATTCTCGCAACCCTGCTGAATTCAATCAGTGGGCAGCAAAGATGGGATTAGGAAAAGGTATCGGTCTCAAAAATACAAAAGTAAGTGCTAGCGTCAGTTCGTTTTCCAAGAAAGTTATATAGCCCATAAAAGGAGAGGATCATGGCTTATACATTAGACGGCCCAAGTTCCGAAGATTTTGGTTTTACAGCAACCATAGCAAACTTCGCCTTGCGCGCCTTACATGAGTCCACAGGTTTAGTAAATTTCACTACTACTGTGGCTCCAAACCAAGGAAATGAGTACTTGGTACCAAACTTCGCACCGATTACATATCAGGACTATGAACCAAATGCTTACCAAGGTGGTAACGCGGCAGTTTATGGTAACGGTTTCGGTACGAGCCCGGCAGCGTTTGAACAAAACCCTGCTTTGGCACAGCGTTCAATCACAGCCGCACCAGCGGTTGCCGCAACAGCATTTGATGTGTTCTATGCTTGGACTACATCATTCCAGTTGGCAGCAACTCTAGGTGAAGAACTAGGTGAGTCATATGGCGAAAAGGTAGACATTCGTGTTTGCCAAGCCTTCACACAGTTCAAGGCAACTGTAGGTAACCAAAACTACGCAGTAACTCCAGCAGACGGTTTCAATCGTCCGTTACAGTTAGGTGCTATGGAATTGCTACCAGCAGGATCAAACACTACAGCCAACAGCACAGCAGGCTTTACTTCAACTACAGTACTAGAATTGATTCGCAATGTCAAACAGAACTATAAAGTTGCTCGTTTGCCAGGCGTACCAGTTATCGTACTAGATAGCAACGGTGATGACGGAGTTGTAGGTTCAACACAGACACGCTTGTTACAAGAACTAACTGGCGGTGCTGTAAACAACAACTTGTCAGCATTAGGTAACGAATTGCTAACTACTGGCGCAATTGAGAATGTTTATGGATGCCGCGTGGTATTCACTACTTTCTTATCAAGCGCAAGTCGCACAATTGATGGTGTCGCATCAACATCTTGCTTGGTAGGTTCATACTTCCACGATTCAGCATTGATTACTGTAATCAAAGAAGGCCTACAAATAAAGATGGGCGAAAAACCGGGCGGCTTACAGATGTGGCTCACTGGCTTGGCCTACATGGGTTCAGGCGTGGCTGACCTTCGTCGTGGTGGAGCAATCAATATCCAGCAGGCCTAATTGAACTAGTATAGGAAAGTAATCACATGAGCGTACCATATCAAAGAATAAGCAATGCCACAGTACAGGACATAATTTTTTATGATCCTGCCGCTGAACGCCGCGCCGCTCAAATGAATGTCAACTGGGATGACTACTTCAAAGTAGGAAGCCAGGAGATACTTTATCAAATGGAGTGGGGCTGGTGGCCAAAGTATTGTGATACTGTATTTGGTGCGAGTTATTACACTAACTTACCTAATGGTGCTATGATTTCATCATTCAATCCTAGTTTGCTCATCAAAAATGATCAAACTTTGATACGACTTGATACTTTCATGGCTGTCAAAGTTTTCTATGAATCAATTGTAACTGACACTAGTAATGTCAATGAAGTTGATCAAGCAAACTTTAGTCATGCCTTGCGTAGATATCAGAGTGAATGGGAAAAAGCAATACAATTGATGAACTGGTATGATCTGAACCAAGATGCTCCTAACGGACCAACAACGAAGTTAGAAGAAAATTGGACAGCAGATGTGGACTATTTCAACAATGACAGGAGATATTTCTGATGGCATCAGGACATCAACCTATGGTTACAAAAGAAGCACTTGAAGCATATATGCGAGAAGTGTGTAATGTATTGACTCCTATTGTAGAAGTCAATGGCGTTTATCCTAGTAACGATGATGTTGTTGCTTTTGGTGTTTATGTAAGAGATTGTCACCCTATTAGTAGAGAAGTGAATCAACTTGGAACAACGATCTGTGGCAGCGTTTATACTGTCACAGATCAATTTGAAATATTATATGTTTCATTCCAAAATGATCCACAAAGTTTAGTTGTATTAGGTCATATCAATGACCTCGCGGCAAACAGCAATTTCTTTGATGGCTATTACGAAGTTACTTTTACTAAAACAGAAGTACTTGGTCAGCGAAGTGAAAAACATACCTATACATTCAATTTGAAACGCTTGGATTATAATGATTGATGCCACTAACACATAAGGAGGATTAGCGATGGCAACTATAACAGTAAATACAACAGGTACACAACCTCACTTGTATGTCAGTACTGATACAGGAAATGTAGCAAACGCACCTTTGGATGTTACTTGCTTACAAGATATTACTATCACCAATAGCACTGGAATTTTTTCTTGGGTAGATTTCTGTTCAACAGATATGAACAAGATTACAACTCCAGCCGACAATGAATTATCAACTAACATAGTGTTAGATGATGATGTATGGTTCGGTACAGGTGGTACTGGAAATGCTACACAGCGTGGTATTTCTGGCTTGTCAAACAATAAAGTCAAAGTAAGTTGGAAACTAGTAATGAATGGTAACTCATCAGCAAATGGTGCGTCATACTATTCAGGAACTGGTTATCTATCTAGCGTTGCTCCGACTGTAAGTCCGGATTCACCAATTTGGGTGAGCCCTCTTACAATCGCTGTAACAGGTAGCATGACAACAGGTACAGTATAATTGTACTAAAGACGGGGGACATGGAGACATGTCCCCTTTCTAACTATTGAACGAGGCAAAAATGAGTGACAATACATGGCTAAAAACAGACGAAGAGAAGTTACGCAGCCTAATTGCTGACGAAGCAAAACTTCTTCCAATGCTAAACAACATGGAACAAACAATTCGTCAAATGAGATCAAAACAAACATTTCGTTTAGCACTTCTCAACCAATTATTGGAAGAGAGATATACTAAATATAGTGGTAACTAATAAAAGGAGACAACAAATGAAATTATCACAACTTTCAGCAGAACCCCTACTAATAGAACTCAAACTTGATGACGAGGACACCATAAAACAATATGGTGAGCCAGTAACCTTTTGGACTTATGATCGTCAGCCAATGGATGTGTTTATGAAACTAGCAAACACAGATACAAACAACACAGCAAACATTGTTGATGTTGTCAAACATCTATTGCTAGATGAACAAGGCAAGGAAATCATCACAAAGAAAAATGTATTACCTATGCCTATTATGATGAAGGCTGTTACGAAGGTGACTGAACTGTTGGGAAAATAACAAATGATAACATCGAGGTGGATAGTCCAAAGATGTTATCATTATTACAGATTGATGGGCTAGGTAAGAGATATGGTCTTTTGCCTAGCGAAATTTTACAGAGAGCAGATACTTTTGATTTATATGTGATGGACGCAGTTATGAGTTGGGAAACTTATCAGAACAAAAAAGCGAATAGCAAGCCTGGTCAGTTTATACCAAATATAACGCAAGAGCAATTATTAGAGATTTACAAGAAGAATAAAAAATGATACAAGTCAAAGTAAAGACAACTAATAATATCAATCGCCGTCTGGATAAGATGAAGCGTGATATTGCTAACTTACCTAAAGAAGCACATAAAGTCGTTGTAGAAAACACGCCTATTCGTAGTGGCAACGCAAGACGCAAGACAGTACGAAAAGGCGAAAGTATCGTTGCCAACTATCCATACGCTGTTAGATTAGATGAGGGCTGGTCAAAACAAAGCCCTGATGGCATGACTAAACCAACACAAGAGTTCATAGCAAAGCGACTTGAACAAATAGCAAAGGGCTAATATCATGGCAGCAAAAGAAACACTTACGATTGAGGTACTAACACAGCAAGCGCAGAAAAATGTTGATGCGCTAAACAAATCGTTAGGCGGTCTAAAATCAGCATTAGCAGGTCTTGCTATAGGTGCTTTGATCCGTAATGTAATGAATTTTGCTGACAGCATAGAAGATGTAGCAAAAGTTACTGGAATCGCAAATGCTGAACTTATAGGATTCGCAAATACAGTCGCGGCAAATGGTGGTACATTTGACAGCGCATTACAGGCAGCAACTAGATTTAGCAATACACTAGGTGAATTGTATAATGGTAGCAAAGCCGCCAATGATGCGTTTAGACAGTTAGGATTTACTACTGAAGAAATAATCAATAGCGATACTACACAAATATTTGACAAAGTTATTGAAAGATTAGGTGAACTTGAGAAAAAGAATGCTCAATTAGCACAAACTGTCAAAAGAGATATCTTTAGTAAGACATTAGATACTACTAGCCTTGATAATGTTAGCGAAAGTTACAAGAGTGCTGTAAGAGAAGCACAAAATTATGTAGCCGCGCAACAAGCAGTAGCAAGATTACAAGATAAACTTGATCAAAGTTTTGTCAAGTTACAATTTAGCATACTAAAAGCATTAGAACCATTAGCAGAAAAAATCGCTGCCTTACCACAAGAAAAAATTGATCAGTTGATTGAAAGTTTTATTGAACTAGCAAAATCTATTGGTAGTTTAGCAGTTGCGTTCAAAGTATTCAGTGGTATCGGTAGTGCTGTCGCAGGTATATTAGGTTATCTTGCGTTAGCAAAACAAGGTGTCAAAGTTTTAGGCGATACTGTTGGTGCTGGCGAGACAAGAATAAAAGGCTTCCAAAGAGCATGGGCATCAGCGACATCAATACTTGGTAAAGTTTGGGAAGTAATCAGACACATAGGCTTCCAACTAAAAACATTATTCTATTTCCTAGCAGGATTCGCTAGATTTATACCTCTTATTGCCGCTGTATCAGCGGCGTTCTATGCTCTAAACGAAGCAATCAAATTTGCGTTTGATATTGATCTTATAGACGAATTTATAAACTATGTGAAGAAAGCGGCACAAGCCGTTACTGATTTTCTAGGCATCACAAGTCAAGCAAAGCGTGACGAAGCAGACGCAACTAAAAAAGCCGCAGAAGAAGCAAAAAAGCAAGCAGATAAAGAAAAAGAAAAAGCAAAAATTGCTTTAGAAAATCTTCAAATAATGGAAGATTACAAAAAGAATCTTGCTAGTGTTGTTGCCGATGTAAGAAAACAAAACAAAGAATATCTAAATCAGATACAATTCAATAAAGATATTCTAAATTTGAGCGATGATCAAAAAGAAGTTGAAGTCGCAAAGCGTGACGCAATACAAAATAGTATCAAGGCTGTTGAAAATCTACGACAACAACAAAACGAACTAAAAACTAGCACTGGTCAGTGGCTAGATGTATTAGGTCCGCAAAAATATAAAGAAATAGAATTAGCAATCAATCGCATACTTGCTGGTAATGCTGGCTTGAAGAAAGCCGCTGAAGAAAATGTACTCTTACAGCAAAAACAAAGAGACGAAGCAGATAAGCAAGCACATGCTGTAGAAATGCTTGCTGAAAAATTCAAGTTTGACGAAGCAGGACAGCAACTAACAGAAAATCTATCGTTGATCGGCTTGTCTAAACAAGCACTTGATGATGCCACAAGAGCAATTGAGCATCAAAGACAAGTACGCCAAGTACAATATGATTTTGAAGTCAAACTATTAGAACTACAACAAAAGCAAGCACAACTTGGTGATGAAAACTTCAAGCGTGAGTTAGATCAGTTACAAAAACTAACGGCAGCAAGATTACAAACATTACAAGCACAATATGATGGCGAAGAAAAACTTGCTAATGCTAACACACCTACAACTTGGTTAGAAGGTTGGAAAACAGCATACCGTGACTTTGTAAACACTATACCTACTGTTGCTGAACAAGGTAAGATGGCATTTGATACATTTACAAAAGGTCTAACAGATGTATTTGTAAACTTTGCTAAAACAGGCAAACTATCATTCAAAGATTTGATCAACAATATCATTGCTCAAATTGTACAGAGCAAGATACAGCAAATGATAGCAAGCATATTCAATCCAATGACTAGCGGTGGCAGTGGCATCATGGGCTTCTTCAGCAAGATATTTGGATTTGCTGAAGGTGGCGAACCTCCTGTCAATAAGCCTAGCCTTGTTGGTGAAAAAGGACCCGAACTCTTTGTACCTAAAGTAAAAGGTACGATCATACCAAACGATGTTTTAGAGAACATAAAAGAACTAAATAAACTAAAGATACAAGGCTTTGCTCAAGGTGGTATGCCACCAGTAGGTAAGCCAAGTTTAGTTGGTGAGAAAGGTGCTGAACTTTTTGTGCCGCAGAATTACAAACCTGCTAACAATCAGTTACAAGCACCACAAAATATAACTAACAATTATATTACTAACCAAATAAGTGCGTTAGACAGTAAGAGTGTAGCACAGTTGTTTGCTGAAAATCGCAAAACATTGTTAGGCACAGTACAGATGGCGCAGAAAGAATTACCACGATAGGAGTAACAAATGAAAGTAGAAAACAATCCATATAGAGCAGGCGTTCTCAATGTATTCAGTTTAGGTGCTATATCATTCACATGGGCACATTTTCTAAACTTGATATCACTTTACTGGCTTCCAATTACAATTCTCATGTATATCATAGGATATGGTAGTGAGATAACAGGAAATAAGCATGGCTGGACTACAAACAATAATAGATAATTGCGACAGTTTAGAAATTGATCGCAGAAAGGTTGTTGGTATACAAATCACACGCAACGAGATACCTCGCACCAGTGTGACACCAACATATCAACCTTGGCGTATGAAATTGACTATGCCAGCAAGATTTCAGTATAGTCAAGTGCGTGATTTATTAGAAGCATTAGATACATTAGATAGAAATACACCACAAGTAGTTACATTCGCAAACAATAGTGCTTTGAGTTGGATTTTTAGATATCAAGGTGCTATGAGTGCTGGAAATATTAGTGCTATATTAGTACAAAGTTTCGTAGGCAATCAACTAGTATTGTCAGGACTACCAGCAGTACCAAGTGGTACTGTTTTATTTGAGCCAAACGATTTGATACAGATAGGTACATATCCATTTCCATTCACTAGCACAGGCAGAGTATTGCGTGGTAGTGGTAGCACAGTAATAGTTTACACAAACAGACCAAATATTATCAGCACACCTATAACACCAAATGTGTTAGGTATAACTGTAGGCAATCCATGTCAGTTCAAACTATTTTGTCCAAACATGCCTACATATAAACTATATCCAGGTGGCTACTTACAAAACAGCGCAGGAACTACTATCAACAATGCTTTGATTGAGTTTAGCGATGCGTTCACATTATACGAGTATGTTGGAGACGCATAATGTCACAAAATATAGTTGAAGTACAAGATACAAGTAGCATCAATTCAGCAGAGTTTGTAAAACTTACTATATTCAATGAATATGGTAACACAGCAAACACTAGTGTGTATACTTTTAGTAGCGCATATCAAAATGAAATCATTGATGGCACGACATATTTGCCTATGGGCGGCTTATTAGCAGTAGGTAGTCAGAACCGTGATATTCGTGTAACGAGCGGTGATACATTGATAACATTGAGTGGTATCGGTGGTCAAAACATACAACTTGTATTAGACACAAAGATTAGAGGTAGCGAAGTAGAAGTATATCGCGGCTTTTATGCTAACAATGGTGTTTTAGGCAACACATATTTGCGCTTTACTGGCATCATCACAAGTTATAGCGTGTCAGAAGAAAGAGCGGACACAACAGATAATTACACAGTTGTAGTATCAGCAAGCAGTTATAAAAATGTATTACAAAATCGCATAGCAGGTCGTAAGACAAACGAAGAGAGTTGGAAGTTCTTCAATCCAAGCGATACTAGCATGGATCGTGTATATGGTATCGCAGGCGTACAGTTTGACTTTGGACAAGATACAAAAGGTCGCACAGTCATACCAGGCGCAAGTTACGGCCCAGGTGGTGGTGGCGGAGGCGGCGGTGGTGGCGGAGGCGGCGGAGGCGGTCGCAGTGGTGACGACTTCAGAGAAAATGACAGATGAAAATACGAACAGCAAATAAATTTGATCTTCCTCACATTTGCGATATGTTGCGACATTTCCGCGAACAAACTCCTATTGAGTTGATGCGCAATTGTGATAACGAAGATTACATCAACAAATTATATCATCATATCATATTAGGTGGTGGCATCGCTATCATTGCTGAAACAGACAAACCTATAGGTATGATCATAGGCGTCAAAGATCAAAATATATGGGATCCAGAACTAAAGATATTGCGTGAACTTGTGTATTGGGTAGAACCAGAACACAGAAACACAACAGCAGGTTATAGATTACTAAAAGAATATAACAAGCAAGCAGAAAAACTAGTAGAAGAAGGTAAAATAAAATTGTTTACTATGACAAAAATGGTCAATAGTCCTGACCTTGATTTCTCACGCTTTGGCTATAAGAAAACAGAAGAAGTGTGGGTAGCAGGAGTATAATATGGCAATTTTTACAGCGATAGCGGCAGCAGTTGTAGGTGGTCTTACTGGCGCAGGCTTTGCGGCAGCATTTGCCGCCGCAGGTACATTTAGTGCTATAGGTATTGCTACTAGCGTACTTGCTGGTACATTAGCAATCACAGCAAGTAGTTTGTATGCTAAAAAGATGGCAGCAAGCGCAGGTCGTGGCACAGGTGGTGGTCGTGTACAGTTACCACCAGCAACAGATAACAAGATTCCTGTAATTTATGGTACAGCATTTGCTGGCGGGCCTGTCATGGACGCAAAGATATCTAGCGATCTAAAAACTATGTGGTATGTTGTAGCACTAGCAGAAGTGACAGATACAACAGCAGGTAGTGGTTATACTTTTGATTTGTCAAACATATATTACGATAACAAGAGAGTACAATTTGGTTTCAATGGTGTTGTTACTGGTCTTATAACAAACACACCTAGCCAGACAGAAATTGACACAAAGATGAGTGGCAAGATTTATATCTGGTTGTACGATAATGGTAGCAATAGTCCTGTAAACACATCACAAACAGCAATACAAGTATTGAGTGATCCAAGAATACCTGTCTATCAAAGATGGACAGCAACAGATACTATGACTAATTGCGCATTCGCAGTAGTCAGAGTAGATTACGATCAGAAAGCAGGTACAGTTGGCCTAGGCGGCTTGATGTGTAAAATCACAAATAGTTTGTCAAGTCCTGGTGCTGTTATAAAAGATTACATGCTCAACACTAGATATGGTTGTGCTATACCTTTGTCACGCATTGACACAGATAGTTTAGACGCATTAGACGAATATAGTAATGAGCAAATACCTTACGAATACGAAAGTGTTGCGTATACACAAAATCGTTATACAATAAATGGTACAGTAAGCACACAAAATAATTGTCTAACAAATCTACAAGAACTTGTAGATAGTTGCGATAGTTGGTTACAATATAGCGAACTAGTAGCAAAATGGAAAGTTGTAATGAACAATCCATATGACTGGGTACCTAGTGGCGATCCACCAGTCACCATTGACGATTTATTTTTAGTAGATAGTAGCAATCTTGTCGGTGGCGTACAGATAGCACCAATCAATCTAAACGAAACATATAATTTATTAGAAGTTGCTTATCCAAACAATAGCATAAAAGATCAAACTGATTATCAAATAATTGAGTTAGCAGATTACATACCAGAAGTAATGAGTCCTAACGAAGCAATCAACAAACTAGATGTTGACTTGCCATTAGTCAATAATGCTGTACAAGCAAAATATCTAGGCATTCGCAGATTGTTACAGAGCAGAGAAGATTTGACTGTCACTTTCCAATTAGATTATAGCGGTATACAGATTGAAGCAGGTGATGTTATTCGTGTCAAGCACGAAGAATATGGTTGGGATGTATTGAATGGTGGCAAAGGTAAACTGTTCCGTGTCGCTAGCGTAAATGAAGAAAAATACCCTGATGGAAGTTTGGGCACTACTATAGCGGCACTGGAATATAATGGTACGATCTATAGTGATTTCGCTATAGAAGATTTCAGACCAGACCCTAACACAGGTCTAACTGATCCTAATATCATCTATGCTCCATCACAACCAACAGTAGTACAGAATCCAGATTCAGCAGGTGTTGTCACTAGTTTCAATGTGACAAGTGCTGTGCCAGAAGTTGGTGCTGTGTTGTATATGGACATCAACTATGGCAACACATCAAATACAGAATTACATAGATTGTATAGAACAATCAGTAGTGCGGCAGGTACAAAGTTTGAGAATAGCATTGACATAGCAAACAGCATAGGTCTAAACAATGTCATTATTGACATCAACGACATACCAGCAGGCAACTATTATTTCAGCGTTGTAGCAAGAAACGATTTTGGTGGTAACACAAGTAATGTTAGCAATCTATTCTTTTGGGTAGGCGCTGGCATCAATACAGCAAACATCATTGATGGTAATGGTGTTTTCAGTAATGGTAATATTTTGACTAGTAACAATGCTATATCAAATATTAGTGTTGGTGCTAATGTATATTTGACAGGTGGAACAGGTGAGTTAGCAAATAACACATATATCGTATCTGTCAATAGCACAACACCTACAGCAAACTTTGTTGTCACACCAACACCTGTCATACCATTAGCAAACGCAACAATACAAGTTATCAGAGGCGGTATCAATGGTAATGCTATAGTACCTAACACTATGCCTGGTAATCGTGTGTCACCTAACACTTTACCTGGTAATACTATTATAGGTAACACAGTAAATGGTAATGTTATTATCGCTAATACATTGAATGGTAATGCTATACTTACTAATACAGCGAACGGTAATATTATCATAAACGGAACTGTTACTAATGTACAAATAGCGATTGATACTATTATTTCTAATAACATTAGAGCAAACGCAATCACAGCAGGTAAAATCGCTGCCGATGCTGTAACAGCAAACACTATCGCGGCAAACAGTATCATTGCTGGCAAGATCGCGGTTGACGCAGTTACAGCAAATACTATTGCCGCTAACTCTGTAATCGCAGGTAAAATTGCGGCTGACGCAGTTACAGCAAATACTATTGCCGCTAACTCTGTAGTTGCTGGCAAGATTGCTGCCGATGCGGTAACAGCAAACAGTATCGCGGCTAATGCTGTAATCGCAGGTAAAATTGCGGCAGGAGCAGTAACAGCAGGTACTATTGATGTCGGTGCTGTAACAGCAAACACTATCGCGGCTAATGCTATCACATCAAATACTATTCAAGCAAACGCAATCACGGCAGGTAAAATTGATGCGAACGCAGTCACGGCAGGTACTATCGCGGCTGGAGCAGTCACATCAAATACTATAGCAGCCAATGCGATCACAGCAAATACTATTCAAGCAAATGCTATCACAGCAGGTAAAATTGACGCTAATGCGGTAACAGCAGGTACTATCGCGGTTGGAGCAGTAACAGCAAATACTATAGCAGCCAATGCGATCACATCAAATACTATTCAGGCAAACGCAATCACATCAGATAAGATCGCAGCCAACAGTATCACATCAGACAAGATCGCTGCCAATAGCATTACATCTGTAATGATACAGGCAAACACAGTCACAACTGAACAGTTAGTGATTGGTAGCGTCACGCAAGCAAGAAGCACTATACAATCAGCAACAGTAGAACCTGTACCATTCACTAATGTTGGTAACGCATGGCCAGACAATACAAGATGTATCGTGCCAGCAGGTGGTGTAACGATCATACCTACAACTGATCCAAACACTAGCGCAAACATTGAGTTCCAAGAAGGTAGTAGAATACAAGTTGGTTTCACAGTCAAATTTTATGTTGAACCAACAGCAAGTAACTGGGATCAATATAACTGTATTGAGTTATGGAAGTCAGGCGCAAGTCAAGGCTTTGATCGCGGCTTCAATAGCGTACAACATAGTTACAACGACAGCACATTTGGTAGAACACAAACAATACATGCTATTGGTTATGGTCTAGTTGATTTATATAGTAGTGATGGCGGTAATACATGGGGCACATATAGCAGTATAGCGCCAGAAGATTTGACATATACTGGTATGGTCACTATAGCACTTGGTAGTCAATTAGCAAATACTATTGCTCCAACAGTAGGTTATCTACAGCAAAATCCTGCTGTTTGTGCTAGTACTCGTCAGGGCAACACAGGTAGTGCTAGCCAATTGCGACTTGAACAAAATCTACCTTATCTATCAACAACTAGTTTGAAATTAGATATGGCTGGATTAGTCATGGCACCTGGTACAGGTGGCAATGGTCCAGGAGCAAACAGAGAATTATTAGGTCCAGCAGAAAATGGTAGTATTTTCTGGAGTCCTAGTGGCGACTTTAGCACTACCGCAAACACACAAGAAGGTGTCAGCGGATTGTATAAGAGTTATAACAGCATATATGCTGGATCAGCAAATGGAACTCAATATACCGCTATCGCTGTTGGTCAGACAGGCACTATTGTCAGAGCAACTAGAACACTAAACACTAATGGTACTTGGTCAGCAAGACCAACATATATTGGTGGTAATACCAGCGCCAATTTGTTGAGTGATCTATATGGCGTAGCAAGTGATGACAGCGTACAAAGCGCAACAAGCAAGTGGGTCGCTGTTGGTCAATATGGTATGATACAATATAGTTTAGATGACGGTGACAGTTGGACACAAGTAACAAGTCCTGTTGAATCAGCGTTGAATGCTGTTCGTTATGGCAATGGTACATGGGTTGCTGTTGGTGATGATGGTGTTATAGTAAAGAATTCAGGTAACATAGCACTAGCAAACAACTGGACACAAGTAGATACTAGCAACTTGAGTTGGAACAATGGTGCGTCATATGGTAATATCTATGACCGTGATCTTGTCGCTATTGACTATACAAGCACATACGATAAATTCAATATCGGTGGTACAGCATTGTTATTGAACACAGGATCAGCAAATATAACACCTGTATTGACTTATCAACAAGATCCATCAGAAGTATATGATTTGACACGCATGACTTATTTTGGTAGCGGTCCAAATGTACAAAGCGTAGCATTACCAAGCGCACAAAATCGTGTACTCAATAGTCAGGTCTTTAGTTATAGCGTTATTGATAGCGATTATGAACAGGGACAAGAAACTACTTACTATCTTGTAGTAGGTAATCTAGCAGGTAGACAGGTATATGTTGGACAAGCATATATCCAAGTACAAGAAATAAAGAGATAATAAATATATATAGGAAAACACGAATATGAGTTTATTACTAAACGGCGCAAAAACAATGACATTAGCAGGCACTCAAATGAGTTGCCTAGAGATTTATACTGGCGAAGCATATACTTTTCCTATAAATTTTACAGATGCTAATGGTAATCCAGCAAACGCAAATATACCAAATCTTTGGTCAATTAGTGCTGATGCTAAATTTTATACTGTATCAGAAATTTCGTATAATGATAGCAACACAGAAGTAGTGTTAGGTAATCTAACATTATTGAGTCAACCTGCTCCAGGTAACTATACAGTTACCGCGAACTGGGTCAACAGCGCAAATGGTCAAGCATATCTTTATGTTGGTAGCGATATCACAAACAACTTTGCTAATGGCGTACCTAATGTCACACTAGCAAATAACACTAGCAATAGCGTGTTGTGTATCGTCACATTAGAGATAGAAAAAGAAAGCGCATATAGCAATGCTTTGATGGATATCAACAAAGAACCATTAGGATTTGTTGTAAGGTACCAATAATATGTCAGATATACAAGCCAACATTGTCGTACAGCCATACGATATTACTATTACGCCTGATAATTCTAGTTTAGAATTTACAGTAACGCCTATTAGCATGAATGTCGTCAATGGTTATGTTGGCGCAACAGGTGCTACAGGTATAGGAGCAACTGGTGCTACTGGCATACAAGGAGCAACTGGACCACAAGGTGCGACAGGCATAGGCGCTACAGGCGCTACTGGTGTTATTGGACCTACAGGTAGCACTGGTGCTACTGGTGTAGATTTTCTGACATTTAGTAACAGTCATATGGGCGCACAATTAGGCGTCAGTTATATTACTGTAGAAACTAATCTACCATACACTATTGGTCAAGGAATATTACTATCAAATACTAATGCTAATTGTTATGGTCTTGTAAATGGTTACAATCCTAATAATGGATCATTGACTGTAGACATACAGCGTGTAGTCGGTCCTGGAGCAGGCAATGTTTATAACAGTTGGATTGTAGATTTGATGGGACTTATCGGTGCTACAGGTAGCACAGGTCCTACTGGAGCGACAGGCCCAAGTGGCGGTCCAACAGGAGCAACAGGTGCTACAGGTCTAACTGGAGCAACAGGCGCAAGCGTGACTCCAGGCGGTAGCGCACAAACTATACAGTATAATTACGCTGGCACTTTTACTGGCAATGACAATTTTTTCTATGATCTTGCTAACAATAGAATAGGCAATGTAGGTTTATATAACGGTAACGCAAATATTGTTGGCAACGCAAATGTCAAATTTGTTGGCGATGATTTTACATACAGTGGTTATGGAGTCAACAATGCTATAATAATGACACCAACTGGTGTATATGCTGACGCATTTTTTAGTAAATTATCAAACGCTAGCAACAATCTCACAAATGTTTATGCTGGTAATGGTTACATAAGTTTCAATGTATATCCTAACGCACCTAATCTTGCTGTGATGACAGCAAGTAATTTAGATATAATGGGACAACTTACTGTAAGCGCAAAAGTAAGTGCGGCTAATTTACAAGCAAACACAGGTGGACATGTATCAAGTAGTTCATATGTGTATGGCAGCGAAAGTATAGATGTCAATGGTGCTGGATTAGGATTCAATATTGGTAACATAAACAGAGTACAGTTTGAGGCTGGAAATTTAGTTGCTAACTTCAAAATACCTATCGTAACAGCAAACGATATCACAACAACAGCAAATGTTGTAGTGAACGGCAATGTTGTAGCAAACGGCAATGTTGTAGCGAACGCTGTAAAAACAGATAATTTACAATATGCTAACGGCACGCCTTATGATATTCAAACAGCAGGCGGTAGCAATACACAGATACAATATAATGACGATGGTAATCTTGCTGGTACTAGTGCGTTTACTTTCAATGAAACATCAAACATAGTAACTATCAATGGTAAACTAGTATTGAATAGTAATAACATTGCTATTGGTAGTGGTGCGGCACCTGTCGTTCCTAGCACAGGTGAAGATTATTCTATTGCTATAGGATATCAAGCAAATGCTTATGGTACTGTCGTTACACAAAATAATCCTATCGCTATAGGTAAAAGCGCATTAGCGACAGATAATGGTGTTGCTATAGGTTTAGGATCGTTTGCTGGTGAAGAAAGTATAGCAATAGGAAATGGTAGTCAGGCAGCAATCAATAGTTTGTTATCATATAGAACACCTATCGTTGTCATAGGTGGTAACATGGCTATACAGGCGCCTGGCACAGTTGCTTTAGGTTATGCTGCCAGCCAAGCAAATTCAACAGTAGAAAATGTTATCGCAATAGGTCACAATGCGGCAAATGGATTATCACAAGGAAATCGCTCTATCGCTATTGGATCTACAGCGTTACGCACTACAAATCAACCAGCCGATACTATTGTTATCAAATCAGGTACTACAGCGATTGACGCTACTGTAGCAAATTCATTGTGGATCAAACCAATTAGAAATGCTACAGCGGCAAATACATTGATGTATAATCCAACAAGTGGCGAAATCACTTATGGTATAGCATCGGGTACTGTTGGCGCTACTGGTCCTACAGGAGCAACTGGCCCTACTGGTCCAAGCGGTGGTCCAACAGGTGCTACTGGATTGACAGGTCCTACAGGAGCGACTGGTTTGACTGGTGCTACAGGTCCTGCTGGGTCAGCATCATTACCAATATCAAATGGTACTAGCAATATCAATATTTTGAGTAACGGTAACATTACTGTTAGCGTCGGCGGTAATGCCAATATTGCTACATTTACTACCGCAGGCTTATTGATGTCTGGTAAAGCGGTAGTGGCAAATCTAGTCAACGCAAATATTGTATATACTGAAGGTATAAATTATGCGTCATTACCATCAATATCAGGTGGTATTATTGGTTTTAGAACAGTAATATATGACGCAAACACTACTACTTTTGGTGCTGTAGTTGGTGGTGGAGGCAGTAATATTGTGCCTGTTTACAGCGCAGGTACAGTATGGCGAGTAGGATAATATAAATAAACATATAGCACGCAATCATTGCGAGGTAGCAGATTGCGTCAAAACGCGGGAGAGCGGAGCATGGCGAAATTTAGTCAATTGGTGTTGAACCAAGTAGGTGGTTTTGATGGACAAGTGTTAGCACAAGAACTTGTCTATAATCAGAAAGATTTCTGGAATCTAGCATGGAGCAATATCACTAGTTATCCTAGTGGTTGGCAGACAGGCACGACTCCTATTGATCTAGCAGGTGCTACTATAGATGCTACGATCATTCGTAGAGCAATCACAAATTTCCATGATGGTCGCGGTGGATATAATTTTACTATCAGAGATTATCCATTAGTCAGCCTCATATCAACAATTACAAGTACAACTACTGGTACTAATGTACTAACTTGTGACGACACAGACGACTTGTTTGTTGGCATGCCAGTACAATTTCGTGGCACAGTATTTGGTGGTGTACAAATCAACACAACATATTATGTCAAAGAAGTTCTTACTAGCACTACTTTTACTATCAGCGACACTCGCGGTGGTTCTCCAACATATACGCCAGGCACAGTATTCGCATTATCAACAGCAAGTGGTTCAATGACTATGAATCGCATAGAAGCGTTACCTATCTCATTGAGTATTACTAACCGTGATGATGACGCAGGAACATTTACATTAGTTATAGATGAAGAAACATGGGCAACTATAGGTCGTGACAGTTTACAAGTCACATATAGTGGTTTGCCAGGAGATCCTGATCTAGGCATAAACGCAACAGATCCAGCATGTTTTACTGGTAGAATAAAAATTAGTTTCCCAGCAAATGGAACTACACCAGCATATGATGAATCAATTTTCTTATTGTTTCTCGTCAATAGTGACGGAGTATACAACTGATGGCTAATCAAGTAAGCGTAAACGGCAGCGGTGTTGTACAAGTAAACATACAACCGCCTGATGTCGTACAAGTACAAGTAGATCGTGCTATAGTACCTCAAGGTGCTACAGGAGCAGTAGGTGCTACTGGTGCTACTGGTATCGCAGGACCAACTGGTGCTACAGGTATACAAGGTAGCACAGGACCACAAGGCGATACAGGTGCGACAGGTATACAAGGACCAACAGGAGCAACTGGCATACAAGGTAGTACAGGACCTGTAGGTAGCACAGGTGCTACTGGCATTCAAGGACCTGTAGGTGCTACTGGTGACACAGGCAGC
>Ga0129333_10000862_pt1 | contig 26677 bp, 50 predicted proteins | sample CPB6_08_DNA_FD_94474 | JGI IMG/M metagenome (GOLD analysis project Ga0129333, IMG submission 94474) | Freshwater to marine salinity gradient microbial communities from Chesapeake Bay, USA - CPBay_Sum_0.6_0.8_DNA | ecosystem: Environmental > Aquatic > Marine > Coastal | place: USA: Chesapeake... | reverse complement strand
GTGCCAGGAGGGCACGTGCGAAGCGTATGGCGAGGGTCGACTGGAGGAAGCCGTGAAGGACTACCACTTCGACATCAACGGCGAGAAGTGGCTCATCCGCTTTTCACGCAAGATGCGTGGCAAGGCCAACGGATGGTGCGACTACTCGAAGAGAAAGATTCTCGTCGACGACCGATTGACGCCGAAGGTAAAGTTGGATGTCCTCATCCACGAGGTCGTCCACGCGATCCATCGCTCACTGTCCGAGGAGTCGGTGACATACACCGGCACCAAGTTGGCAGAGATCATCTCCGAGGTCTTCAAGGTGGAGGAGTAGCCCATGACCGGCACGATGTTCCCTGGAACCTACCGCACGCCAGACTACCTGATGCAAGGTGAGACAAAGACGTGTGCCAAGTGTGGCTGCCGCCTCCCCGTCGGCCACTTCGCCAGAGACGCCCGAGTCAAGAGCGGGGTCCGCGGGTCGTGCCGTTCATGCTCGGCCAGATACCGCTCGCAGCGGAGGGCTATCTGCCGTGCGAACGGATAGCCTCCAGCAACTCGCGAGCATCGCCTGGTTTTCCGACGACCCCCGCACTCAGAACGCTGCCGTCGTTGTCGATACCGAGACGCACTTCAGGTACGGCATCGCCCTCAACTCGGTCACCTACCACACCGAGGACGAGGACGAGCGGGTGAAGACAGGGCTCAAGGCGACCTACGTCGAGCACGCCGAACGGGCAGCGATCTACCGGGCCGCCAAAGAGGGGTGGTCCTGCGACGGCTGCGAGATGCACGCCCTGTGGGCGGCGTGTCCAGACTGTGCCAGGGCGATCATCTCCTCGGGCATCACGGCAGTCCACACGTGCGAGGCGACCTACGCGGCCACGCCGGAAAGGTGGCGTTTGACAGTGCGGCGTGGACTCGCTATGCTGGAGGAGGCGGGAGTCGAAGTCGTCTTCCACCGCAACATCGGCATCTCGATCCTTTTCAATGGCGAGGAGTTGGACCTATGATCTTCGGGCTTGCAGGCCGTGCCGGTGCAGGGAAAGACTCAGTCGCCGATGTCCTCGAGGGGTTCGGTGTCGTGCCATGCAAACTGGCCACGCCGCTCTACGAGATGGTCTCGGCAATGACCGGCTTGCCAGTCGAACACCTCATGGATCGATGCTGCAAAGAGCAGCCCATCGCCGGCATCGGCAAGAGCCCGCGGCAACTCCTGCAATCGATCGGCACCGACTGGGGCAGGACGTTCGTCGGCGACGACGTCTGGATCAAGTCGCTCGACGCACGCACGAGGCTCATCCGGCTCCGTGGGGCTTCCATCTGTGTCACCGATGTTCGGTTCGACAACGAGGCCCGGTGGGTCCGCGACAACGGTGGTGCCGTGTGGGAGGTCGTGCGACCCCACCATGACACCGGCTGTGTTGGTGAAGCCGTCCACCACGCCTCCGAGGCCGGCATCGATCCTCTCTTGATCGACCGCGTGATCGTCAACGACGGCACTCTCCAAGACCTCCGCGAGCAAGTTCTCCTCGCCATGCACGCCCCGCACTCGCGGACGCCGAAGATTTCGTAGCACCCTGGCGGGCGGTAGATCCTGTGAGATAGAATGAAGACTGGGGGGGGAGGCCCCCCGGAAACCCATTCTACTAGAAAGGAGACACCGTTGGCTCAACAACAACAGAGCCAGATGCTCTACGAGCGTGTGCTGGCGGCTGTCGAACGGTACGGCTACGGTCTATCTCTGGCGGCGGCGATCCTCTGGTTCGCTCGAGTCGACGTCCTCATCCCGATGGTGGAGGGGCACCGCGATATGCTACACTCAATCAGTGAAGCATACGAACGGCTGGCGGACGCGAACGACGCCAGGATCAGGGAACTCACCGAGATTCGCCGGCTACTGGAGCAGCGACTCAAAGAAGAAAACTAGGAAAGGATTGAACGATGGCTCAGATTTGGACTGGATCGTACCTACAGGCGTCAGTGGTCGGCTGGGAGCGACGCTACGAAGACTTTGTGTTCCCAGTGGGCACGAAGTACATCGGGCTATGGGACCACGCAGGCACCGTGGAGGGAGCCTTCGATGACCCCGCTACCTGGGGCAACATGAAAGACTGTGAGTACATCCGCAAGGAAGCGAACTCGTTCTACCGATCCTTCTTCAATGCACGGTTCGGTGGCTTCTGCCTCGTGCAGATCGGTGAGGCACCGTACCCACGCCTGGCAAACGGCGACGTGATCCTTGGACCTGACGTGCCCGAGGTCAACTGTGCGAATATGTTCTGCCAGTCGGACCTCCGGCTACTGCCGTGGATTCTTGCGGCGTGCCATCCGATGATAACTAACACCAACCGCATGTTCGACGGCTGCGGCGAACTGACCTACCTCATGCCCCAAGAACTCCGCCCGCTCGGACTGTCGGACGTGAAGGACCCAGCCGCCCCGCGGCTCCTCCGGTCGAACTCGTCCAACTCTCCGGCCCTCTTCTTTCAGTTGAGGCCAAAGACGGCGAAGTACTTCATGCGTGGATGCTCGAAGTACCAGGGCAACGGCGTCAACCAGTTCTCACTGCGGAACATCGAGTCGCCAGACGGGGCCATCGGCCTCTTCGAGGGCTGCCAGTTCGCCACGCCGTACCTCGAAGGCTTCATCCAAGCCCTGCACTGGGAAACCGTTCGGAGGGGCATCGTGAAGGGACCACTCAACGGCATCAACGTCGGCCGTGGTCACATCGGAGCCGCGGCCCAGCGTCAGGTCGACGAACTCCGTGAGCGTGGCATCGAAGTCATCGTCGAGTAGCACAGCAGCCCCCCGAGGAACGGACTCCTCGGGGGGCTCTTTTTTACCCCCACTTGTTGAGACGCCCACCGTTCGTCAGGCGTCCCAAAGCGACCAGCGTGATCGCCTCGTAGTGCTTCTCTGTCAGGAGCACCCAGCGGTCCCTGAGGGGCTCGACGTCGCAGCCGGCATAGCCAACCACCTGACGGCGGAACCGCCGTTTATCGGCGTCTGTGAGCCTGTCAACGGCCTTTGCCACGCCGGCCCACAGTGAGGTCAAGACCACCGCGAGTTTACGCTCGCCGGCGACCTCCTCGATCCACGTCGGCGTGTGATCGCCCGGCAACTCAATCTCGCTGGCCTTCACGCCCACCGGGGCATCAGCCATCCCGCTCAGGGCCTCGAGCACGCCGGCCGCCACGATCGCGTCACGGCTCGTCTCAGGATCCGGACGCATGTCCTCTTTCTGAGCCTTCAGCCGGGCCTTGATGCCCAACTCCGCCGCCTCTTTCTTCGTCGCCTTCTTGCCGTTCCACATGACGGCCCACTCGCCAGGCTCGGACGGCATGACCACCCCGAGGTGCGTCGCCTTCTCGATCGCCAGGGCCACCTTGCTCGGCACCTCGAACGCGTCGGGGTCGACCTCGACACGCTGCTCCGACCAGCCGTCCCCCTGAGGGACCGCCACGATCAGGTTGTAGACCGGAGGCTCCGAGTGGACCACGACGAGCCGCCAGAGGCCGGGGTGCCAGCCGTCCGACTTCCGCTCCAGCCCCAGCCCGGAGACGCCCTTCGACCCCTCGGCCTTGAAGGCATCCACCTCGGCATCCAGGTCGTCCTGGTCGATCGGCTCGGCCTTCGAGCGAGCGTAGGTCACGGCCGACTGGAACGCCTCGATCACCTCGGATTCGGGCAGCGGAGGATTGAACCGGCCCTGGTTGATCGCCAGCAACTCGTCGAGCGTGTCCTGGTACTCGGACTCACTCTGGAGATTTCGCATCCTGAACGCCTTGCGGGCCGTTAGAGACACGATTGCATTGTGGCGGTCTCCCTCGCCCACCCCGTCCTGAACGACCCTTCTAGGGGGCACTGAGGGCTTCTGAGCGGCATCTCCTTCGCAGATCAGGGCAAGCAGATCGTCCGGGATCTCCATCAGGTCGACGTCTTCCATCGAGAGCCCCGGAGCCCACTCGTAGACCGAGCCTGAGTAGTGGACCGACGGAGGGACAATCGACTGAGCGGACATGCCGCCACCGCCCGTGCGGACCTCGAGCCCCTTGTACTTCACGACTGCCTTGGCGGGCAACTTGTGAGAGAACCGGTAGAGCCGGTGGACACTCCGGTTCCCCGAGGTGTACGTCGGGGTCTCGTGGCGGTCGATGCCGAGAGCCTTGACCGTCTCGGCCCCCTCGGCGTCGTCGAACTCAATGTCGACCACGCCACCCTTGTCGCCGAGCAGGATCCCGATGTTCCTGGGGGCGTCGGTGTCGAGTTGGTCAAGCAGTTCGTCCTCGTCGGTCGTGGCGTGATCCTGCCAGCCGAGGGCTACTGGGTGCTTCCCGCGGGAGCCGCCGGTGCAGGACGGCCGCCCACACGAGCACTTGTTGTCGTCAGTGATGCCGTGGACGACCACCACGGGGATATTGCGGGCAGCGAGTTTCGCAGCCTCCTTGAACAGCCAGTCTCTCATCGTCGGGCCTCCTCTTTGAGTCTCTCCAGTTCAGCGATCGCGGCGGCCTTCTCAGCAATGGCGACGCGGGCGGCATCCTGGGCCATCTTCTCACGCTCGCGGGCCATCCTGAGTTGCAGTCGCAGGGTTTCAATCGTCTCAGTCATAGCGGTCTCCTTTCGCAAGGCAGTCTATCAGCGTCCCCCAGTGCTGTCAAATGGTTTTAGAGAGGTGAATGGGACGTAGGTCCACTTCTCGTCACGGGCCATCCCCTCGATGACCTTATCGGCCTCGATGTAGCCGATCAACTCGACGCGGCGGAACTCGTCGTCAACCGTCCTGGCGGCGAACACTACCCTGCCAGCGTCGCTGCGGCGGACAGCAACGGCGTCCCTGGTGCGGCAGCGGCGGACCTCTATGTTGTCGCCAACGTCTGGCAGATTCTTGTACTTCCCGTGGTCACGATGGTCCCACACGTGGGCGTGCCAGTACCGGTTGGTCGCCTTCGCGACCGCGAGTTCGCATGCGGCGGCCGCAAACTGTGCCGTACGGTCGTCCTCCATCTTGCTTCGATCGTAGTGGACGGCATCGCCACGCTGCCAGTTCCTCGTATACCGCCCGATGCCGACCTGACTGGCGTGCTCGTATTCCCACGGCTGCAATGTCACTACTCGACCCATAATAAACCCTCCAGGCAAAAAGAAGCCCCGCCAGCCGCACCAGAGGAGACGAGGGGTGCGACTGACGGGGCAAGAGAGAAGGACGTTCCAAACCCCCTTAGAACGGAGCCTCCTCGGCACCCGCGGTGGGAGACGCACCGCCAGGCACCCGAGTCAACATCTGGGTCAGCGGCTCAGTGTAGAGGGCACGAACAACTTCGCCCTCAGCCTCACTGAGCGTCGCGACGAGCGAAGGCTTCACGCGGCTAAACTTCTGCCCAGCCATGTTGCTAACCTTCTCGAGCCGCAGCGACACTACCGCCTCATGCGGCAGCACCTTCAGACCCTTGCGGAACCTGGTGAAGGCACCAAGCGATCCGCCACCCAACTTCACGAGCACTGGCAGCACTTCCCCTTCCTGGAGAACAGCCAGCACCATCGACTCTTTGACACGCTTGCCTCGACCGCCTCCAGCCCCAAACCCGAACTCAGGGCTGTTGCTGATCGCGGCATAATCGTACTTGTTGCCTTCAATCAAGTACTTGTCCAGGTCCGCGGGATTCACGTCGCCGAAGTCGTCGCCGACGAGGTAGCCAGTCCGCATGTCGTTTGACACAAGGAGCGGCCGGCTTCCAGACGGCTCCGTCGACGGCCACAGAACCCCGCGGCCTGCGGTGGCGACAAGGATGCCCTCGATCGCTTCGCAGTTTACGGTGTTGCCAGAGGCGTCTTCGTATGACCACTGGGTTGAACCGCCGGCAGGCATGCCGACCGAAGGGAGGTCGCTCTCGTATACCTGACCTTCGCCAATGTTGGAGGCGACGATCTTAGCGGCACGCGAGCCAGGGGTGAGGAACTCAAACTTGGATACGGTCGTGATTGCAGTGGACATCTTTGTCTTTCTTTGTAGTTGTTGTTGTTGGTTGCCAGATGGCTCGCTCAGTATAGCAGCGGACTCACTTCTGCATAACTTTTTTTACAAGCGTCTCGCGAAGATTTTCCAGGCGGGCCACGAGCACGTCGATCTGACTGATCGCTGCGATGCGGGCGTCAGACTCAGTGTCATAGACGCGGTCCTTGTACTCGACCCAGCCGTCAGTCTTCGAGACGGGGTGGATCATGTTGCCGCGGGTCTCGACGGCGGTCACGCTCGCGTGTGGCTTGCCGTCCATCAGGTACACATTCGATACGTACTTCATGTCATATCTCCGATAGGATGGATTCGATCAGGTCACCCTTCGATTGTAGACCACGGTAGAGCAGTTCGTCAACCGATGGCTTCGAGGGGAGACGAGCGACGAGGTGGGTGATGAACACGGTGCCCGCGGCCCCCGGCCGATGGAGACGGGCGTAGGACTGGTCCATGTCGGTGAGGCTCGGGGAGCCCGAGTAGTAGATGGCGTGCGAGGCCCGCGTGAGGTCGATGCCGGTCCCGCCGGCCGCGATCTGCACCGCCAGCACGTCGAGCAGGCCACCCTGGAACGCGGCGAGGTCGTTGCACTTCCCTGACAACTCGCCCACCTTCTTGCCCTTCAGGGCAGCCTTGATGTCGTCGCACTCCGCAGTGAAGCGGTAGAAGACAACGAACGGGCCGTCGATGCCGTCAGCGACGTCTGCGAGGGCCGCGGCCTTCGATGGGACGTCGACGATCTTCTCAGGGGCGTCTGACATATCCCAGCGGACGTGGCCACTACAGGCTTGCAGGAGCCTCAGAACGAGGACGAGTTTGTTCTCAACCAGGATAGCCTTGGTGCCGTCGGAGTGGACCAGTTCGTCGCGGAGGTTCTGGTAGGCCAGGGCTTCCTTGTGGCTCAGTTCGACCGGGAGGTGTGTGTGGACCCGCGGGGGGAGATCGATCACGTCCTCGGTGCGGATACGCATGGTGTCCTTGGCAATGATCTCGGTGAACTCGTCGAGGTTCTTGTAGCCCATGACCCATCCGCGAACCCTCGGATTCATCACGCAAAACTTTTGCTGGAACGCACCAAGTGTCCGAGGGAAACGGTTGGCAAGCCCGCAGGCTCGGTAGACGCCGAACGCGTCGATCGGCTCCTGGCCGAGGAGCGTCCCCGAGAGCCCAACGACCTTCGTGGCGGCCGCGGAGAGTTTCGCGAAAAACTTCGCGGCCTTGCCGCGGTGGGCCTTGAGTTTGTGGCACTCGTCGCAGACCAGGAGGTCGAAGTTGATCTTGAGCAGGGCCGGCATCCGCCAGATCGACTCGTAGTTGCCGACCAGGATGTTCTGGCGGCGGCGGTCGATCTGCCGGAGGGCACGCTCGCAACGCTCCAGGGCGGTCCCCTTGCCGTCGAGGCGGACCACGTTCGCCTTGGGATGCCAGACGGCAGCCTGGGCCTCCCAGGCCGGGATGACGGCCTTGGGGCACCCCACGAGCGTCAGGGTCGCCTTCAACTCCTGAGCCAGCGTCAGGGCCGACGCGGTCTTTCCGCTCCCCATGCCCGCCCCCCAGAACGAGCGGGGGTGTGCGTGAGCCCAGTCGACGAGCCGGCGTTGGTGTTTCCAGAGTGTTGGCATGAGAACGAGTGTACCTGTCACCGGTCGTTGTCTATAAGGGAGAACCGGAAAGGACTGAAAAGTAAAAAGAGGTGCCTCTCGCGTGTGACCCAACCAATCTCCATATGTACTCCATATGTACTCCAGTAAATATTTTTTTTCTTTTTCTCTCCTCCACGGATCTCCCTTATAGACAACGACCACAATCCATAAGAGACAACGACCACAATCCATAAGAGACAACGACCACAAAAATCCGCTTGCCTTCTCGGGCGGTCGTTGGTATGCTTGGCCAACCCCTGGAGACTTTCTCATGAAAACGATCAGTCTGGACGATACTGAACTGCGGTTGCTGCTCTTGAGCGTGTCGGCATTGCTCGAGGACATCGAGTCGATGCAGGAGTACGGGATGCCGGTCGACGAGGCCGCCCCGGACCTGGTCGCACTGCGTCGTCGGCTCGAGAATGTGGAGGTGCCCTTCTAATGCAACGCATTGAGCGAATCATCGGGTACGCCGGAGCCGGCAAGACCACGGCCATCATCGACCGGATCGCGACCTCGGGCCTCGGGCCTGAGGAGATCGCGGTGACCTCGTTCACGAGGGCCGCCAGGGCGATCCTCTGCAAGCGGGCCGCCCCGCACCTCGGCGTCAATGCCTGGTGGCTGGAGCGTCGGGGATACTTTCGCACCGCCCACTCGATGGCTTGGAGGGCGATCCAGTCCGACAAGACGTTCGCCCCGCTCGACGAGATCGGCATCCGGGACCTGATGCTCAAGCAGGTCGGTGTCGGCCTCGTGACGAAGGAGCCGGGGCTCGACGCCGTGATCGGTGCCTGGGCGGCTGCGAGGTCGGCCAACGTCCCCTTCAGGCACATGATGAAGAAGGTCCTCATGCCTGTCGGCGAGCGTCTGCGGACGATGGCCGGCTACGTGGTCGAGCAGTACGAACTCGCCAAGCAGCGGGGGGGGCTCCTCGACCACACCGACATCCTGGGTAAGTTCGCCGGCATCACCTGGAACCGGGACGGCACGTGGCAGAAAGCCTTCGCCCATGGGGAGCCACCACGCGGCCTGAAGATGGTGATCGTCGACGAGGCCCAGGATGCCTCGGCCCTGGTCTACCGGGTGCAACAGAGGCTCCAAGAGGGCGTCCCGCGGGTGATCGTGGCCGGGGACTGGAACCAGAGTATTTTCGGGTGGGTCGGCTCGTCACCGAAGTTCTTTCGGGACTGGGAGGGCGTGACCGAAGAGACTGTTCTCCCGAAGTCGTGGCGGTGCCGTCGGGCTGTCTGGGAGCGTGCTCTCCGGCCTCTCCACAGCACCTCCGATTGGGTAGACCACCACGTGGCCCCTGCCGACGAGGGTGGCACCGTCCGCCGGGCACTGTCGATCCAACAGGGCATCCCCGAGTTCGCGAAACTCGAGGGGTCCTGCCTCGCCTTGGCCCGCACCGACGAGGGGCTGCGGACGATCATCAAGGCTCTCGACGCGGCCTCGATCCCCTGGACCGACGCTCGCAAGGAGACGCCGCTGCAATCCCGCCGCGATGCCTTCTACGCAATCCACCAACTGTCCAACGGAAAGCCTGTCGAGGGCGACCTCTTCAAGCGAGCGATCGAGAGCATGCCCCAGCGGAAGGTGCTGAAGCGTGACTCGAGGAAGCGATGGGCCAACGGGGACTTCGACCACCTCGACCTGATCCACCCGCAGTGGCTCGAGCAGGCTGGCGTGTCGGAGCGTGGCTGCGAGGCTATCCGCGGCGGCCGGTGGGAGGAGTTGCTCGACGACACTCCGGGCTTCCAGCGGTGGAACGACACCCGGAAGAAGTACGGGGCCGAGTACGCTTCCTTCGCACGCGTCCAAGTGTCCACAATCCACGGTGCGAAGGGCATGGAGGCCGACAACGTGTTCGTCAACACCGAGTCCTCGGCCCTGATCACAAAGGCCACCTCGTACAACACGCCCGACCACCGAGATGCCCGCGACGAGGAGGCCCGCATTGCCTACGTGGCGATGTCTCGGGCGAAGACGAACCTCGTGCTGGCCAGGAACGGGAAGACGGTCCACAACGGAAAGGAGTACTTCTGAGATGGCGAAACTGTGGCACGACCCTGTCGACGACAAGCGGTCCAAGAAATCACGAGCCCGCACGAAGGCCGAACCGAAGCCGCCGAAGCCCGTGGACACCCGGCCGATCCTGCCCGACCCGACGGTCGTCGACGCCGTCAAGGTCCCAGGCCACACGTGTCCAGGCTGCGACTTCGACTTCTTTGACATCACCCACCGTGCCATGAAGGTGCTCGTGTGGGGCTCGAAGCCCGTGGATGCCATGCGGTGCGAGTGCGTCGATTGCGGCCTCGCAACGTGGCGGCACTCCGACCCGTCGATCCTTCCCGAGCCCACCGGCGGGGACTACAAGTTCCGCGACGGCGTGTTCCGTGGAAAAACCGTAGCGATGGTACTTGACTTGCCCGGCGGCAAGGACTACATTTCCTGGTGTGCGGAGAACGGCAAGTCGCCGTCAGCCCGCGAAGCATGTGCTCGTTACCTCAAGGAGACTGACCGATGAAGAAGAACAACCTGGCCGAACTCGACGCCGGCCACCTGATTGCACTGTGGATGGACACCTCGCTCTGCAACGACGAAGTGTGCAAGCGGCTCGCCTGCTCGTTCAGCAAGGCTCGCTCGGCCGCCAAGAGGCTCGGCCTGCCCACGGCTCGCATGGGCTGCAACACTGGCCGCCGCCCCGATGACCCGTCGCCTGAAGAGATCGCCGAGCGTTGCCGTGAGATCCAGGCCCGCTGGACTGACGAAGAACGCAACGACCGAGCCGGTGTCGCCCCTCGCCTTCACACCTTCATGGAGCCACGCTGATGAACGCCGCTATCATTTTCCTCGCCTCACTCGCCACGTTCCCTACGTTCGCACCGTTCGACGACCTCTCTCCCGACGCCAAGAAAGACTACCAGCGTCTCGAGCGGAGGTTGGAGGCCGACATGCAGCGTGGGAGCAACGACCAGATCATGGCATCCGGCCGGCTCCTCCAGGCGATGCGTTTGTCGACTCGTGGGATGGACCAGTTGATCGACGGAGCCCCTCCGCTCTACGGTCGCTACAAGGCGTACGGGCAGCATGAGTACATCATGTTTCACCAGGACGGCCGCGTGGAGTTCGAGGGGTGGGGCGACGTCAAAGTCGTCGACAAGGGGTCGGGCTGGGTCGCCGGCGTGCTCCCCAACGGCAACCTGGTCGAGTTCCGCTCGACCTATGACAGCGGCATGATCCGCCTGACGAACGGCCGCAACAACATCCCAGGCTCGGCCACCGTCTACTACAGGGAGGAGCGATGAGCATCCGACACAGCGGCGACTACGCCGAGGAGCGGTTCGTGGCAGCGGTCCACGGCTCGTGGTATTCAACCGACGCCTCGGCCGGCGACGTGGTCATGTACCACGGCGGCCGCGACAGGTACGTCGAGATCAAGTCCGCCAGCGGCAACCAAGTGAATCAGGTACGCCCCATCAAGTGGATACCGCTCGCGGTGCTACACCGGCCGACCGACATCTGGCATGTGCTGTCCGCCCCGGAGCAAGTGAACCTGGCCTGCTACCGGTCCCGCGGGCAGCACACAGAGTTGCCATGGGAGTGCTGCAAACTCGGGCTCCCATTCGGCGAGCAGTGCCGGGATCGGCTCCTGGCCGACGCGATCGCCCGTGCCTTCGACGAGGGGGACGACGACCTGGAACGCTACGAGGCGATGCGTGTGCTGAACCAGCGTCTCGCCGAACTGCGGCACGAGGTGAAAGAACGGATCGCTCGGAGGATTGTGTGACGTGGTACACTGGTCGGCATGGCGACCAACCCGGAAACACTGCTCACGAAGAAGATCGTCGCAGCCCTCGAGGACATGGGATGCTTCTGCATCAAGTTCCATGCGAGCGGCTTCACGATCAGCGGTGTCCCGGATCTCATCGTCATGCGAGGCGGTGTCACCGTGTGGCTCGAGATCAAGACTCCCACTGGGAGCCTCAGCAAGATCCAGGAGCACCGGCACCTTCAGATGCGACGGTACGGTGCGTTGATTGCAACAGTCCGATCGCCCGAGGAGGCGATGGAGTTCGTGTCTGACAACTGCCCCACCAACGCTGCCCTTCACGGAGACTGACATGACCGGCCTCACGCTCTTCTTTATCTTCCTTTGCGTCCTCTACTGCACCCGTTGCTGTCGGAGTTGCTTCGACGACTGACTACCCCACGAACCAGAAGGTGTAACCGATGATCACGTGCGTCATGACTGTCTACGCTATCGAACTGTGCGTCGCCTACTACTTCGTCTCCACGGCGGCGGCGACTGAAAAATAGTTTGTTGAAGCGTCATCCTTGGGGTACGATCCTGGAACCCAAGGAGAACCGCCTCAATGAGAACTACACTAGACACGCTGAACGACGTCTACCACAGCGACGACGGCTACATCAGCCGCTCCACCGCTAACATGGCGTTCCGTTACGGCCCGCAAGCCTACGGTCTCATGCTGCGAGGCATACGGTTCTTCAAGGGTTCGGCTGCCACCGTCATCGGCAGCAAGTTCGACGAGTTGGTCGAGCGACGGATCATGGACGGTCTGTCGTTCGACCAACAACTCGCCATCCCTCCGGCTGAGGTTCTCACCTCCAACGGCCAGCGACGCGGCAAGACGTACACCGACTGGCTCGCCGACATTGAGAGCCGCGGCATGGTGCAGTCCTCCGTTGACGACTACGAGTTGTTCATGCGGATGGAGGAGTCCATGATGTCGAACCGGTCCGCCCGAGAGATCGTTGAGTCGACGACTCAGTGCCAGCGGTCAACCTGGTGGACCACTGAGGAAGGCCACCAACTCAAGGCTCGCTTCGACGGCGAGGCTCCGTGGGGCATCTGGGACTTGAAGTCCTCGTCGTCCGACTGGAAGTCCCTGCCGAAGAAGTGTGTCGACCTCGGCTACATCTGGCAGGCAGCCTGGTACACGATGGCCGCCAGCGTGGCCGGCGTCCCCCACGGCGATGCGAGCGAGATGCCGTTCGTGTTCGTCCAGACGGTGCCACCGTTCCAGACGAAGGTTCGCACCTTCCCGAAGTATCGAACCGACCAGGCTCGAGAAGAGATCCTCTACACCCTCGACTGGATGCGTGAGGCCCGCGAGACGGGCAACTTCTTGGACGAAGACCAGGACCGCGAAGAAATGGAGTTCCCATCATGGGTGTGAACGAAGACTGGGACGATGACGACGACGACTTCGAGGACGAGGACGTAGAGATCATGCTCATCGAGGACGTCGACCTCTTCCTGTTCTCTCTCCGCGGTGCCGTCAGCCTGACGATCGCCAAGGATGCAGTCGACGAGGAGTCGCTCGAGAAGTACTTGCCGATCGAGCAGATGAAAGCCATCCTCGATGAGTACGTCGACGGTGTCGACGAGGAGACGGGGTTGCCGTTCATGCTCGCCGAATCGTACCCCATCCTGGTCGAGGACGTGTCGTCGGCCTTCCTCGGCGTCTGCTTGTCGAAGTTGGCCGCGGCCGACCTGATCGAGTCGGCGTGGGATGACGAGCGAGGTGAGCAAATCTTCTGGATCAAGCCCAAGAAGAAGGGGATCACCGCCGATGATTGAGGAAACGTGGCTGATGCCGTTTGTCGAGGAGGTGCGGAAACTCGCACGCCCCGACCGCTCTACTATGATCGACGTCGGTGCAAACAGGGGCGACTGGTCGGCGTTATTGAAAGACGACTTCGACTGCATCGTCGCCTACGAGCCAGACGAGCGTCTCGTCTCCGGCTTGGCCTCGCGGTTCTCATCCGCGAGGAACATCCGGGTCCTTCGGCAAGCCGTCGGTGCGACCGAGGGTTGGCAGTGCTTCTACGAGCGTGACGGCATCGCTCAGTCGAGCCTGTCGGAAGACCACCCGTTCGGGCACGGTCGTGTGGCCGAGAGGTACATGGTCGATGTCGTGACGCTCCCGAAGTGCATCGACACGTGGTGCGACTTCGTGAAGGTGGACATCGAGGGAGGTGAGTCGGACCTTGAGTATCCCGACAATGTGACGTGCTACCTGATCGAGTGCCACGGCACGTTTACTGAAGTGCTCGAGCGAATCCCCCCAGCCTACAACGTCTACCGGGTGTCGCACCCCATTCCTGCGGCCGCACTCCAGGGCCATTGCTGGCTCTTTGCAGTGAGGGAGGTGCCTGATGGGCTGGGTAACTGAAGGCGAGGCCGCGATCATCCGGAAGTTCTACAACGACCCGGCCGTTCTCAATGACGAGATTGCCAGCGACCTCGACATGAACGAGGCGGAGTTCCTCGAGGCGTGCGAGTCCATTGGGCTCAAACGCCGCAAGAACCCGCCGATTTACGTGCCGTCACCGGAGCAGATCCGGATGGCGTGTGCCGAGATCCGCCACAACTGGACCCCCTCGGAGCGTGAAGAACGTCTCCGCTCGGCATGGCCCGATGGCTGACGGGTACAATGTACGGAGGTCACGAACCTCCTGTAGTACGCGGTCATGGATGAGCATATCAGCACTGGTTTCGTTTACGGCGACGACTCGCTGCCTCTGGTAGCCCGCGTCGACGACCCACCACCTTCCCATTGGGGGAAGTTGACCTCGACTGGCAGGACGTGTTCTGCCGCTTACCTCAAGTTCCTAGGAAAGGCCCAAGATGTTTCCGAGACTCCGCCTGCTGGCTGAATACGCTCCGCTCCTCGCATACGCTCAGGAACTCGCCGAGCACAAAGACCCACACAAGCGTGCCCTGATTGCCCTCGATGCCGTCATGTGGCTCGCCAAGCGTAGCGACAACGACGTTGACGACAAGGTCGTCTCGCTCGTCAAGTCCGTGCTGGCCACACCTGAAGGCCAGGAACTCTTCAACTACACCGTCGACGGTGTCAAGTCCCTCATCGAAAAGGCGACCAAGTAAACATGGACCCAACCTACATCAAGTTCGCAGCCATCGCTGCCGGCGTTCTGCTTCTCGTGTGGCCAATGATCCCGAAGGCTCTCGCAGCCGTGAAGGCATCAGTGCCGAAGGCTCACCCAGGACTCATCGACGCCACGGTGTCGTTGAGCCAGGTGAAGGCGTATCTGGAATCAGATGACAAGGCGATCGAGTCGGCCATTGAAACGCTCGCCATCGCCGTCGTGAAGAAGGGGCTCTAATGACGTTCAACATGCGGCAACTCGCCGGCGTCCTCCTGATCGCAGTCGCATTCCTGGACCTCAACGTGCCCGGCGTCGTGCCCGGCCCGGTGGCCCCCGTGGTGCCCAAGCCGGCGATCACGGTGGTCCTCCCGGAAGTGCAGGATGAGCGGAAGGCAGTGCTGGCAGACTTCTACCTCGCGGTCGCAGAGATCATTGTCGAGGACGGTGAACGCACGGAGCCGCAACTCGCTGACACCGCGGCGTTCGCTCAGTTCCACGCCAGTGCCCTCCGCTTCGCGATCTCCCGGAAGGACGTCGGCACCGTGCCTGGTCTCGACAAGGCGATCGACAAAGCGTTCATGGACAACCTCGGCGAAGACGTGCAGACCCTCGACCGATCAGTGCGTGCCAAGTTGGCCGAGGTCTGCAACGCTATCGCATGGAGTATTCTGAATGCCTGACTTCGATCCGTATATCGAGTACTCACGCGGCTTCGTGGGAGCGACATACTCCCCGGCCGCCGATGAGGCGTTCACCAACTCGATCATCCGCAACGGCGGTGACCCGTACGGTGAAAGCGTCGCGAAGGACTGGGGCTTCGAGGGCCGCGGCGAGGGCGAGTTGCTCCTCAACTTCAGAGTCGTCGAGAAGGTCTGGGGCAAGGAAGCCCTGCCAGGCCCAGGGCAAACACGGGGCGATTGTGTATCCCATGGCTGCAAGAACGCATGCCTTTTTGCACTCAGCCACGAGATTTTCAACCGCCAGCCTGACGAGCACACCAAGCGGATCGAGGGCAAGCCAGAAGTCCCCGCGAAGGGCGTGAGCGAAGGCGTGGTGTCGACTGAGGCCATCTACAACTTCCGCGGTCACCGCGGGGACGGGTGGCAGTGCCATGCCGCCGCCGATGTCGTGTGCAACCAGAGTGGCGTCGTCCTCCGCAAGGACTACACCAGCGAAGGCGGCCCCGACCTCACGCGGTACAGCGGCACCATCGCCGGCAAGTACTACTCAGCGAGCCAGGTCCCATCGGCGTGGAAGAAAATCTACACCGAGCACCAGGTTCGTACGGCAACGAAGTTGAGCGGTCCCAACCAGGTCCGTGACTTCCTCGCAGCCGCCAACTGCGGTGTCTTTTTCTGTGCCGGCCTCGGCTGGTCGAAGACTCGCGACGAGAACGGGTACGCCAGTCAGTCAGGCTCGTGGTCGCACTCCCAGTGCATCGGGGGGTTCGACTCTCGCGACGTCATCGTAAAGAAGTACGGCGAGCCTCTCGTCCTGATCGGGAACTCGTGGGGGAGCCGGTGGCAGTCGGGTGGCCGTCGCATCCTCGGCACCGACATCGAGATCCCCAACGGCTACTATTGGGCCAAGTCATCACTCATCAACCGTTTCTCAGTCATCGCTATAGCATCGATCAACGGCTGGCCTATCGGCAAACTGCCATCGTACGGTGCAGAGGGTAACATCTAATGTACGTTCATTCGACCCTGCCGCTCGCTGCGGCTTTGCTTGTGTCCGCCGCTCTCCCCGCCTACAACACCATGCGTCCGACGGCGTCGGTCGGTGGTGCCTACGGCATCACTGCCGTCGCTGACACGCCAGCACCCAAGCCCTCGGGCGAGTGCGACTGCGGCTGCGGCGGCCGCGGCTACGTTGGCGACGGGACGATAAAGTTGGACTGCGGATGCCCGTCGAGTTGCTCGTGCAAGGGCGGCAAGGGCGGCGACGTGGGACCGTCATGCTGCGATGGCTGCGAGGCGACCGAAGAGGCACCCCCGCCAGTCGAGGAGACGTCGCGTGTCATCCGCATGAGCGGCCCCAGGTGGACCTTCGAGAACCGTGGGACCAACCCACCAGACTCGTTCAAACGTGACCACCTGCGGCGTGCTCACGGCCTTGACGGTGAAGGCTTGTCGTCGAGCGAACTCAGTGCCCTGCACGACAACGCTCATTCGTACGGCGACGCCAAGGCTTGGGGGCTCCCTAGCCTGGAACTGCCCGAGGTGAAGTCAAGCAGTAGCAGTTGTCCCAGCGGCAACTGCCCCTCGTCCTCCAGCGGGAGGTCGACCGTCCGACGTGGTCTCTTCGGGAGATGGCGATGAAGTCTGAGTTTGCGTTTGAGTCCGGCCCGGAGTACACCGAGTTCGCAGATCGTGCCGAGAAGGCGATGGGCACTCGAGGCCGCATCCTCGGCCGTCGCATGCGGCGGAACATCCTCAGGCTCGCAGTCGAGGAAGCACCGGTCGAACTAGCCGACCAGCAACTCATGGCATACGTCTGGCACACTCGGGTCAAGGACCGAGCCCGGCATGAGTACGGCAACCCGCTGCTCATCATGATCCTGATCCCGCTGATCACTGAACTCGCGAAGATGCTGATCGAGTGGTGGCTCGAGCGGCAGTCTAACCGGGACAACCTGGCTGCATGGTGGTCGGTTGCTGCTCGCGATGCCTAAGCGTGTCGAGCAGTTCAAGCCTCCGTGGGCAAAGTCGGCCGAGCGTAGAACTGCTGCGAAGCGGGGCTACGCCTCGGCCGCTTGGCTTCGTACACGGAAGCAAGTGATCGCACGCGACATGGGCATCTGCCGGATGTGCGGTCGCCCCGTCAGCACCGAAGCCGGCGACGCTCAGATCGACCATATCGTCCCCAAGCGTGACGGGGGCACAGATGCCCTAGAAAATCTGCAACTTCTTCACCGCTCATGCCACTCGAAGAAGACAGCCCAGGGCGGGTAGACGCTACAATCAAGGTAGGAGGGCACAACATGCCAGAAATCACACAGACCGACGTGACCCTGTTCTATGTCAACTACGATGGGACGAAGGGGAGCACCTGGGGGGTAGGACACACCGTGAAGCATCCGTACGATTTTCTCCTCGTCACCGAGGACCGCGACGAGTGGCAAGCCTGGCGAGACGACCGGTGCTGCGACTGCGACTGCGAGCACGACTGCGGCTGCGATTGCGACTGCGGCTGCGACGTCTGCGAAGAAGACTGCGAAAGCGATGGCAGCGAGGGGGAGTGATCCCCCCCGCCGCCTCGCGGTTCACTGAATAAACCCGAGCACGGTCATGTTCGGGGACACGGCATGACCGTAGTAGTCGGGCATGCTCTTGTGAAACGCGACATGCTCGCAGTCGTCGTGCCCATCGTACTCACCGCGGAGGTACAGGTTGCCGTCATACCAGCACGCACCGCCGAACGCCGAGTTGACGTAGTACGGAGGGCACCCCGCTGGCCTCACGTCGTGGTGGAAAGACAACTCACGCTGGGAATCTTGCTTCCACGTCCAGTCCGGCCTCCACGCCCACGCATCGTAGTTGATGAGCCGGTCCTTGCAGACCTCCGGCACCAAGCAGAGTTGCTGGGCGGCCAGCCCCTCGTAGCCGTGGTAGAACATCTCGCCGAGGCCGGCAATGAGCCGCTCCTCGTCGACGCACAACAGGTCCGGGTCGAGGATGAGCACGTACGTGGCCCCCTCCATCATCGATTGGACGTAGTTCCTGTAGGAAGCCAGGGCTATCGTCCGCTCCGGCGACCTCGTGCCACTGATGGGCGGCCGCTCGAGGACCGCGTACTCGATCCTCGTGTCGAACACAGGCCGCCACTTGTCGAGCAGCACGTCCGTGCCGTCAGTGCAATCGTTGGCATAGCCGACGACGCGGAACGACTGGAAGTACTCCGAGAGCCGCTCCAGCATCGCCAGGTTTCGCCTGAGATTCTCGGCACAGTCCCTCGCAATGAACCCGACCTCGCAAGTCGCCTTGCGGGCCTGGTCGACACCCATCGCGTACGATAGGTTGAAGCCCTCGAGGGCCGCGTTGTCGATCGGGTGAAGTACGTCTAGCAGCATCCTGTCACCTCCACAACAAAGTCCTCGCCGTCCTGCCTGAACGCGTAGGAGGGCTTCTTTGGGGCAAACTTCTCGTAGTGCTCGCAGACATCGCTGGCGAGGGCTTTCGCCTGTCCTGGGGTGTCTATAAGCCCCGCAGCGAGCCCTCCGCGGAGTTCACCGTCGAACTCCCAGACGGTCACGCCACTCTCCTTCAGCGGACGCATCCGCACGGTCACCGTTCGCTCCATGTCAGTCGCCTCCCTTCGAGAGTTCTAGGATCACCTTCGCAGCCACCTTCGTCACGTCGACGGGGCACCCCGGCTTCAGCAACGCCTCGGCCAGTCTCTTCAGTTCTTCAGTTGTCATAATCGAAGCCCCCCATCATCTGCTCGAGTTCAAAGTCGTCAAGTTGATCGATGGCACGCTCCATCGCATCGTCAAGTTCAACGCGGTCCACGCCGGCCACGTTGAGGGCGACCCAGAACTCAGCGTCCCCGAGGGTCATGTAGGCAGTCAGTCGATTCTTCATGGTTATTTACCCCTTCACTGGTGGCTTGCGTCGGCGGCGGCCGGTCACGCGACCGGCTATGGTGTATGGTCGGCAAACCAACTTGCCGGCCATGAGTTTATTTGTCCTCTTGCCTTTGTAGTGCAAGATGACGTGGCCGTCAACGTCGCTGTCAGCGTCAATGAAGACGCACGAGCCACGCACGAAGGCGTAGTTGAAAGTCATGACGCCGCGGGCACGCATGGGAATGTGCTCGCCGCTGTCGGTGACCCAATAGGGTCCGTCCTTGACACGAAACTTCGTGCCCTGCTCAAGGAAACTACGGGGTCCTAGTTCAAGTCGTGAAATCATCTTCAGGTCTCCTGGGGTGTGTCAGAATCATACCAACTCATTCGGGGATGTCAAACTTGATTTCCCCGACACGGCAATAACGGGCCAGGATCTCTCCGACCCACTCAGCGTGGCTCTTGGCCCGCTTCTCGGAATCCTTGCCGGCAAACTCATGCCGGAGCCGGCGGCCCTGGCATGTGTCGACACCGCACTCGTGCCCGCACTCGCAGGCCACGACGTAGACGGTGCAGTCAGAACCAACAGGGACGCTAGGGCAAACGTGCATCTTCCTCTCCTCAAGTAGTCTCCGCGAGATTCGCGAAGTTGGTGACACGGTCAAAGTAGTCTCGGACCTTGATGTTCACTCCCGGTTGCACCTCGATCTCCAGGTCGCCAATAGGACCGCGGGTCTCGAGGTACAGCCGGTCGAAGTCTTTTCCGAGCGACTGGATGGCATCATACACACCCGCTCGGTTGCCGTCAAACGCTTCTGTCGAAGTCAGAAAAACAAACGCCTGCACGGCCACGAGGACGTTCTTGTCGACCTCCACGACCTCGGGCTCCACAGGCACCGCGGATGTCAGGGTGATCGACGCCGCTACGATTGCTGCACGCATGCCGGGCTCCTTTCCTACAGCCTTGCCACACTCCATTAGAGCACGTCGCTCCACAGCGTGAGCAGGCGATCGTACTCCAGGTCGGTCGGCCAGGGGTGAAGGGCTCGAATGTCCGGGTCGAGTGCGTTGGACTGGTAGTCCGGGAGCGTCACGAGGAAGTCGTTGCGGACACCCAGTTCGCCGAGGCGTCGGTAGACCACGTACTCGAAGGACCGGGCGAAACACTCCCTCCAGTTGCCCCAGTAGGAGTCACTACGGCACCGCAGAGCGAACGGCATCTCGAGCACCTCTTCGTAGTGCCGCAGCATGCGTCCCTGGACTGAGTGGCCAATCTCGTGTGCCAGGCAGCCGCGGATGCACTGCCGCTTCAGGCCGATCTCGTTCGCGTCAGGCCAGTAGACGCCGTCGCACTTGAACCGACGCACGTTCACGGACACTTGGCCGCGGAAGGCGAAGTCGGGGAAGACGAGGCGAAGGTCCATCTCGCTTTGAAACATCGCAGCGGCGATGCCCCGACGCTCATGCGGCTGGACCGAACGGGCGAAGGCCAGCGTGGCGTCACCCACGTACGCGTACTCGGCGGGGTCCATGCCGGCCGGGCCACCGCGGCGACTGTGGTGCCAGGCAGGCTGGACACGGCGGGCCTTCGCCAGGGCGGTGAGCGTGGACTGCGGGGTCGACCGCAGCCACGCCCAGCCCTCAGATGCACTGTCAAACGTGGCGAGCGGCACCGTCCGCTGAGTCGTCGAAGCAGCCCAGTACCGCTCGCCGTTCTTGTAGATTGCAACCTTCATGGGGGTGTCTCCTGAGTTGCCATATCGTACCCATAGTAGGGCTCGAGGTCAACATGAAATCTCTCCGCCATCACTTGCCACCGGACCATCGTGTTGTACTCGCACACCTCGCTGGTGCAGGGGTGGACGTAGACCGCCACGTACCGCTCGGCACCGAGGACACCATCCTTCACAATCTCGAGCCGATGAGCCTCGAGCCAGTTGCCGAACAGTTCGGTCGCCAGCCGTGCCCGTCCGACCTCGATCACCCACCGGTCGGTCTCCGGCGACTTCACCCGCGGGTGCATGATCGTCTGGAACGCGATCGCGAACAGCCTCGCCTTGTGGCCGGCGGCCATATCGTAGTAGATGTAGCCCAGTGCCAACGACCACAACAGAATCACTTGCACGACCAGCGTGCGAACTACCCATCTCATGAGACGGCCTCCCTTTGTTTCTTGCGGTACACTCGATTCCTAGCGGTCACATTCGACCGGTTCGCCTTACGCCATGCACGGTCCCTCGCGTTGCATGCCTCGCGGTTCTCCCGGTGCCACGCGGCCTGGCGAGCCTTGCGACACTTGAGGCACTGCCCCGCCGAAGCCATCGCCTCGGCGGGGTGCCTCTCTTCACAATAACGGCAGAACGACCCGTCCGTGAGGTAGTCTGCCACTCGGTAGGTGCCCTCAAACATTGCCGGCCTCCCAGTACTCAGGCTTGATCCACTGGTGCGGATAGCCGTTGGCTTCCGTGTGATGCTTGCGAGCCTTGATCATCAGCGAGAGCGTACCCCAGCCGCGGTCGGCAAAGAAGTGCCACTTCTCACTGCTGTTCACGTCACTCGGGTTGCGGACGCCTGGGTGAGCACGGAAAAAGTCTCGATACGAACCCTTGGCGATTGCTAACTCTTCAGCGGTCATTGTCGTCTCCTTTGAAAGTGTCTCGGTCCACGATCTCTCCAGCCAGGACGATGATGGCCGTGAACCCCGCTGCCATCGACGCCGCACAGAAAACCACAAACACCATGAAAGCGTTGTCAAAGAAGTTGTGGCCCATTCTTCAGGTACTCCTTGATCTTGTGGGAAATCACAAACAGGTCTCGCACTCCCGCAGCCTCCGCGGCCTCGCGTGTCGCGTGGACCGTCGACGGCGGGAACTCAAAGACGTTGCCGAGGGAGGTCCGGTAAACATTGCCGCCCACCAGGGACACTTCGGTGATCAACACCGTCACTGTGCGTGGGCTGCATATCACTTCGTGGTGAAACATCAGTCAATCTCCGGTGGGGTGGTTGGATGAAAATCGAGGTACTGGTCGTCGACGTCGCGGACGACGAACGACTTCACAATCGAGAGCCCCCACACGTCGTCGCGATTCGGCTCCCTCTTCAACACGTTGGCGTAGATGTTGACGCGATGCCAGCCATTGTGCGTCGGGACGATCTTCATCCCACGGTACAGCGAGGGCTTCACAACGGAGCCCCACAGATACTCTTCGTGAATGCTCATTCCTTGACCTCCGAGATGGTGATGGTGTGAACCTCGACGCCGTCGGCGTCTTCGCTACGAGCGTGAGACCGGAGCGAGCCACGGAGGCCACACTCTTTCTTTGCCACATGCTTGCAGAGGCTTGTGAAGTCAGTCCAGTGATGCCCCAGACCTTCGTTCGAGCCGAAGACCTCGGGCATCTCGTCGCAGATGTAGATGATCGAGTTGGTCGAGTCGTCGTTGTAGCACTTGAAAGTAACGGTCATTGTGAAATCTCCAGGGGGTAATCGAACTCAGGGAAGTATAAGCCGGCATGGGCACCGAAGTCAAGCCTTCGGTCGCCAATATTTGTAGTAGCCCGGTTGGACGTCGGCACGGAACTCCACGGGGTCACCGACGGCGAGGTGCAGCATGGACTGGGGGACCGTGCCGTACAGGTTCGCACCGCGGTCAGTGTCGATCGTCCAGACCTCGCGAGTGCATTCGCCCCAGGACGACCAGACAGTCTTCCGGCTCGCGACGACACCGCGGATCATCTGCCGGCCAGGACGAGGCGTGAGGTCGATGAGATCGTTGGCCATCCGCAGAGCAGCAAGCAGGGCCGCCGGTGGACAGTTAGCACCGAGCCGGCGAACCCGCCTCAGGAAGGAGCCCGCCGAGTTCGAGTGCGGCACAAAGTCGATGACGGTCTCGAGCACATGCTGCCACGGGAAAGACCAGCCCCTGCGACGACGGCGACGAGTCTCCGCCGAGCGGGCAGCCACGTCGGCTCGACGGCGACGCATGCCAGCCTGGTGAGCCTCGATCATCGCCGAAGTCCACGAAGTTGGGTAGGTCCAGACGCCGTCGTTGAAAGCAGGGTGAGTCATCGGTCAAAAAAAATCCCGAGGGGGGGGCAAAAAAAATCCCGAGGGGGGGGTCGAGCCCACCCCCCCACCGGCGAGGGACGGACCCCCCCTGGTGGGGGGTATACCCCCTCGCTGGGGGGGGTATCACCCCTCATTGGGGGGGTGCAATGACTTCGCGGCCGGTCGTGATCAACTCGCCGACACTGAGCCCGTCGGCAACCTCGAAGCCCACGTACCAGTGGACGCTCTCGATCGGGTTGAATCGGACCGACGCCCCGAAGGGGAGGAGCGGCGGCGTGACGGTGACCGACTCGCACTCGATCCACCCGCAGACGTCTTTGACACCGGCAGCGTAGACGCGGGCCGCCGCACCAGGGCGGACGACCAGACGGCACCCGCGGAGGGTCAGCGAGACCTCGGAGGGCTCGTGGTAGGTCACCGTGCCCGACGGGCCGCGGACTTGCCAGTGGCGGTAGTGTTCACCGGCTGCAAGGTGGAAGCGTACTCGATACATCGTGTGGGCTCCTGTGAGGCGATTTGCGGGGTGTTTGTGGGTAGAAGGTGTGGAGAGCCGCCCAACCCCTTAGGCGGCCCTCCACGGGCCTCAGACGCCCTTGAGCGTCGGCCTCTTGAACGTGTAGCAGCCATCTGACCAGCCGGGCTCCACGGTCAGCGTGACTGTGACCGACTGGCCTGGCTCCACGCGGTACATCGTCCTAGGGCATGTGCCCCACAGGATCGCACCGTTCTCGGCACGCAGGGTCACGACCTCGCGGGTGCCGAACGCGGTCTCCTTGGAGTCGTGCTTCAGCACTTTCGCGGTGATCGTCTGCCGGCCGAGATCGAGCGTCGGCGTGCCGTGGATCGTCTCCTCGATCTCGCGGGCCGCCAGGGTCAGCACGAAGCCGAGTTGCCCCGCGGTCAGGTTCGGGGTGCCGAGCAACTGTTGGAGCCTCTCACTGCCTAGGAGCAGGAGGGCCTGCCGGGTGGGGAGCGAGATGTCGGCGGCGACCTCGCGGCGGCGGAGGCTGGCAGCGGCCTCCCGGCGACGCTTCGCGGCCCTCTTCTCCGCAGCCGCATTGAGACGGGCGTTTCGCTCGGCTTCCCAGTCGGCGATCTGCTCGGCTGTCCAGTCGGCGGGGAACGCCCACCCCTTGGCGGTTGGGTCGATGCGTTGGCCGCCGCAGCGGAAGCATGTGCCTCGAGCGTGGTTGCCCGTGCCGTAGCAGCGAGAGCACTTCACAGCGGCGGTCTTCGTGGGCTTGTCCATGGTCGTTGTCTCCGGTGGGGTTGGTTGACTGCCGAAGTATACGCGGGCTATTCCGCGAAGTCAAACGATCCTGCCGATATTCATGGTGAGGTAGAGCCCGATCAGGGTATCGACCCGATCCTCTACATCCCTGGCCACAAACTTTCCTGCGTAAATCGTGACTCCCAGCGTAACGGCCCGGACTACGTCAACGGGAATCGGGCGGCCTCCGTTGAACCCATCGGCGTACCGTGTGAGAGCGGCTGCAATGGCTTCGTACACTGTTGCCACGCCAGAGAGACCGGTCTGACGGGCGTCGTGGACCTCTTCCGCCAAGGCTGCGAGGAAGTCAGCGGAATCAACTACTGGTTGTGACATGGTTTCGGGCTCCTCGGGTTGGTTATCGTTCGTTCGGTGCTGAATCTTAGGCTCAGTGGTCAAGGATCGTCAACAAACCGCAAGATTTTGTGGCCCCCGCGGGCGAGACCACAATATCTTGTGGTGGACACTTGGGCGTCATGACGCGAAGGGGGTCATGCGAGCCCGGACCTTCCGGGCGTTGATGCAGGCGAAGTAGTTGATCGCGTGGACCAGGGCTCGGCTGGACGACACCACGTCATGCTCGAACTCGAGCACGGCCGCCAGCGACTCCCCACGGCGGTCTCGGCAGAGTCGGCTGCCGACGTCCCACAAGCGAGCGTGGGCGGCCTTCACGGCCTCGGTGTCGCGTGATGCCATCGCGACCGCCACCCTCGCCAGGGCATCGTACGTGCGGTCTTCGAGGGTCCGGTCAATGCGGCCGAAGGCGATGTCGTCAGCGGCGGCGGCGATGTCGTTGTGGTTGATCATGGTCTCGGGCTCCTCGGGGTTGGTTATCGTTCGTTCGGTGCTGAATCTTAGGCTCAGTGGTCAAGGATCGTCAACAAACCGCAAGATTTTGTGGCCCCCACGGGCGAGACCACAATATCTTGTGGTGGACACTTAGGAAATCTGCACGACATCGTCGACGACCTCGTAGCCGACGCGGCCCTTGGCGTTCGGGGACACCTTGGACTGCCGGAGGCCCACCAGCCACGGGGCGTACTCGCGAATCCTGTAGGCCACGACCACCGGGGAGCCATAGGCCACCTCGCCCTCGGTTACGAGTGGGCTGCCGACCGCGTAGTGATCGAATCGACCGGAGATAATGCTGGCATCCGCGTGGCCCTCGGCCTTCAGCCGGTCGCAGAGAGCGTTGTACTCGGCCCTGGTGGTGCCGGCCTTCAGGGCGACCCGGCCGGCGGAGACCCACTCCGTGATCCTCTCGACCTTCTGATTGGCTGCCACCTCGGTGGGCTCTACGGCGGTCTCGCCGACCGTGTGCCACTTGCGGCCGATGAGGGCGTAGTTGGCTCGCTCTGCTCGAAGACCGCCGCAGCGGCCGTGCTCCACGCCGTTTTCGTCGACCAGCACCACCACGGTCTTGCGGCCTTCGCCAATCTTGTGTGCGGTGAGTTTCATCGTCTCGTCTCCTGAAGGGGTTGGTTATCGTTCGTTCGGTGCTGAATCTTAGGCTCGGTGGTCAAGGATCGTCAAAGAATCGCAAGATTTTGTGGCCCCCGCGGGCAGGACCACAATATCTTGTGGTGGACACTTAGCAGAAAGCACCGCGACCCATCGCGATCTCGTGGACGACCATCGGGTCGACGTTGAAGCCGCCAACGCGTGTCTCGGCGTGCTCGGCGAAGGCAACCATGCGACGGTGCTGGGCCTTGTGACGATCCCCGCGGGTGATCACCCGGCAGACCTCAGTGTCGGCCTCGTGACCGCGGAGAGTGATCGTCGTGACGGTCTTCCGGTTCTCGAAACGGGTCCGGACTTCCCATCCATAGAAGGTTCGGGTGGCTTGCATGATCAGTTTTCCTCGTGGGGTTGGTTGACTGAGGGAAGCATATCGGCACGAAGGTGTCCGGTCAAGAAAAAAATCCCGAGGGGGGGTCAGAAAAAAAATCCCGAGGGGGGGTCGACCGCGGCCCCCCCCCGGCGAGGGGCGAACCCCCCCTGGCGGGGGGGGTAACCCCCCATTGGGGGGGTATGGCCCCCCTAGAGAGGGGTATAACCCCCCAAAAGAGGGGGTCCCCCACCATTAGGGGGTATCATCCCCCTCAAGGGGGGTGTGGCAGTCTGGGGGGTGTGGTGAGCCCCGGTGAGCCCCGGTGAGCCCTGGTGAGCCCTGGTGAGCCCCGGTGAGCCCTGGTGAGCCCTGGTGAGCCCT
>Ga0129333_10000861_pt1 | contig 26694 bp, 37 predicted proteins | sample CPB6_08_DNA_FD_94474 | JGI IMG/M metagenome (GOLD analysis project Ga0129333, IMG submission 94474) | Freshwater to marine salinity gradient microbial communities from Chesapeake Bay, USA - CPBay_Sum_0.6_0.8_DNA | ecosystem: Environmental > Aquatic > Marine > Coastal | place: USA: Chesapeake... | reverse complement strand
CCCATGTTACCAACAACAACAACGCCAGTGTTGATACCAATACCCATGCCAAAGGGTGGAACACCTTCTTCTCTAATACTTGCATTAAACGCATCTAAACTCCCTAACATTTCTAATCCGGCTCGAACAGCATCTTTACAATGCTTTGTTTCATCTAATGGTGCATTCCAGAAAGCCATCTGTGCGTCACCAATGTACTTGTCTAGTGTGCCGCCTGTTTCTAAAATAGTACGTGTCATGGCAGTCATGTAACGATTCATAATACTAGTTAGACCCTGCACATCCTTGCCATAGTGTTCAGATATTGATGTAAATCCTCTTACATCAGTGAACATGATACTTAATTCTTTTTCTTCGCCGCCTAACTTTAGTAGACTAGGATCTTTGATTAATTTAGCAACTAGATCGGGGCTAAGGTAACTTTGGAACTGTTTTCTGATCTGTTGTTTTTGTAAGAACTCTGATACGAATTTGACCATGTAGGCGTGCAAAGCGACCAATCCCAAGCCAACTGCTGGGGCAGTTGCGTCGTATAAAAATAGAAAATTGCTGTATGAATACATGCTACCAGCAATAATACTGCCAATTGCAATAACAGTCGCAACGATGCCGACATAAGTCCACCTCATTAAAAAGATTAACAACAAACCTACTGCTAATATAGCTACAATTTCGTAGTCATCTGCATGTCCCGGACGTTGTATGGCACGGCCGTTTAGTAATGTGCCAATTAATGATGCCTGCATATACTGCGGCCACACTTCGCCTTTAGCAGTAGCTACTGGCTGTACTAGTCCAGCGGCGCTCAGACCAACAATGACTATTTCACCTTTAAAATCTTTAGGTAGTTTTGCCAAGCTGTGTTCAGTAGGAGTTTGACTCCAATCAATCCAAGTCCTACTTAAAGGGTCTACATTAATTCTATTGAGTTTAGGAACACGGAGTGCTTCGACTCCTTGGTCTCCTATTTTAACTTGTATCTTAGTGTCGCCTACTCCTACACGTATAGTTTCTAAACTAATAGAAGGATATACAGTTATTTGTTGCTGGTCTAAAGGCAGTAGATAACTATCTGGAGCAGCAATTAACAATGGCATACGACGAACTACACCGTCTATTTCTGGAAATGTGTTTACAACACCGACACCGGCGGCACGTTCTTCTAACACGGGCACGTTGGCAATAATACCAGGATATTCTACAAAGTTTCCTTGAGGATCACTTCCAACAACTTGTACTGGTGATCCAAATGTTTTGTTCTTACCTTTAGTACTGGCTACCTGAGGAAGTATGGTAGGATGTTTTTCAAGAGTTTTAGCTAATGCAGCATCTCCGCCAAAACGATCTTGTTCAGGCATAAGGATATTGAATACAACTAAGCCTGCGTTCCTATCGTATAGGTCTTTTATGATACGTGCATAAGTATCTCTAGGAAATGGAAACTGTCCGTATTTGTCTAAAGCCTCTTCGTCGATATTGACTGTATGAACAGGTATAGTAGCCGAAGGCTGTCCAATAATTAACTGATCAAAATATCTTAGCCTTACGCTTTCTACAAATGAGGGATCAAAGAATCTAACCAGGACAACAATAGTTAACGTTACTAATGCTGTCCAAGGACTTAGTAAAACTCTTTTCATTATTCAGGCATTTGATCTGGTACAGGAAACGGCTCTCCGCCCTGTGCTAGTGGAACATTTAGATTTGGCTCCGGTGGCATTGGAGTTACGTTGCCCATAGGAGCAGGTGCATTTCCTGGATTAGGTGCCGATGCTTGTATTTTTGCTAGAGTAGCAGCATCATTAATGAATCGTGGATTTAACTCACCCTTTTGTGCAAAGTTCTTTGCGGCAACAAGCCATTCAGAATGACTTCCGTCAGGATCCTGGGCCAGCGTCTGCGCTGTTCTTTTTGTATAAACATTCTTACCAGATTCATTCCATACTTTGATGATATGGAAGTGTGGTGATTCTTCGTCTGCAAATGCTTTTGCTGCATCCAGAGTATCAAATCTATGTTCTTTTTTCTTAAGTCCGGGTTGCCAGACAAAAGTTTCAACTAAAAATTCTTGTGCCATTTTGAGTCCTCAAATAAATGAAATTTTACTGTGTATTTATGCTAGTTTTATTAGGAACTTATAATCTTAAGGACCGTTACCCTGCGTTACGCTCACCGAGCACCCTGACAGATTAGCGCATTGCTGAGTTATGCTATAAATTTGATTTGTGCTACCCTGTTGAATAACTGTGGCTGAGCTTGGGCCTCCTGCATTCACCAAATTAATAGTGGCTTTGTGACTGCCGCTGCCAGTTTGTGTTATGTTAGCACTATTACCATTGCCCGATAATGTAAGATCTAAGAAATGATTTCCGGTGCCGCTTTGCACAATAGTTTCGTTATTAGAGTTTCCGGTAATGCTAACAAATGCTAATTTTTCTCCATTATTAGCCTGTGTTACATTATGAGTTCCACCGCCGCCATTTATAGTAAAGTTTAAAAAATGTCCGCTGTTTGGGCCACCGTCGTTGCCTTGTCTTAAATTATAAGTTGCACTATTGCCTGTGACTGAAAGGCGTACTATGTGCCCACCGCTTTCTGCACCGTCAACTGCCCCAGTAGTAGTATTTCTTGCTTGGCTAATATTGACCACATTGCCATTACCTTGGACACCCATTTCAATAAGATTTTTACCAGATAAAGTATCACCTTGTTTGATATTAACAGTATTACCGAAACCATTGACTGTAGCATATGTGCCTGCTCCGCTTAGTCCTTGTATTGTGTTATAGCTACCTATTTGTTCAACGGTAATATTAGGACTAGAACCATCCGCACTAATTCTAATATGATTTCCGAGTGAGATAGCATTTCTTCTTGCACGAGCAGCATCTAATAATGCCTGTTGAGCGGCAGTGATGTTACTTGAAAAACAATCACTACATACACTACCAGCTTGTCCTGGGTTGGCTGGAGTTCCTCCGCTGCCTGTGTCCGTGCTGGTGACACCGTCGTTGAGATCATAATAATAAGTTACTTCTGCTATCTGCATACTGTCGCAGTTTAATCCACAGCCGTCTCCAGATTTAGTAGTTGGAAATAGAATAAAATAATAGACGTAGGCATTAGTGTTAGCTACTGCAATTTCCGGGCTGGTCCAGAATCTATTTTCACTAAGGCTTATACTGTCTTGTTTTATCAGTGTCCAATTAACGCCGTCATTACTACCATACAACTTATAACTTGTAGGATCACGACCGCTAAAGTCGTTAGCAGTAGTAATAGTAAACTTTTGAACAACACGACCTTGACTTAGTTTAACGGTGACACCTGCATTCTTTTTATCAAAGTTTAGATATTTTGTATTAACATTACCGTCAAATGCATTAGCGGCGCCTTCTCCGTTTGGACTGTTATAGCTAGTAGGATAGATATTGCTAATAACTACTGGGTTACTGTTAGTTCTAATTACTTGCCAATTGACTGTAGGAGCAGCTGGTTGTGCTGTTTGTCCTGAGGACAATGGAGTCGAGCTAGCAAAGGTATAATTGTTAAAATCACTACTAGTAGGACTTGTATTCATATTAGTGAATGTGGCACTTGCTCCGTAACTGTATCCTTGTGCTGTAGTAATAACGTTACCAAAAAATCCGCTGCCGATGTAAAAGATAGCTCCATTACCTAAAGCTGTAATATCTCCATAGTCGTGAACAATGCTATGCTGTGTGCCGTTGCTGTTCATTAACTTCAAACCGTACTTGCCTGGATTAGTTGTGCTGTTAAAAAATTGAAAGTATTGTCCTGCGGTAACTGTTACTGTTTGAAAGTTTTTATTATAAGGAGCAATAAAGTTACTGGCGTTTAAAGTATTACCACTCCAATAATACTGGACATCAAAAATTTGATTGATACCAAATTTGCCGTCAGTAATGGCGCCAAATGCATTAGAACATAAAAATAATAAACTAAGAAGTATTTTTTTCATATACATTACCTCGAAGTTTGATTAATAGTAATCGATCCTATAGCTCGACCGCTACTAAAATTGTGACTTACAGTCTGCATGTCTTGAGTTATTGTGACTTGTATTTGTGTACCCATTACTTGTGTTACGTTAGCATAATTACGTCCATTAGGACTTAGACTTTCATACATCCAACCAACTTGTTTAGTCTGTGATTTATCTGCGTATAACGCAAACAAGTTAGGATTTTCTGTTTCTCCAACAGCAGCCGTTTGGCTAGCAATAGTCACTTCTGTATCTTTATCACTTAAAGATAAAGTTGTTTTCTTTTCTCCATCGCTTTCGCTTTTGCGATCTTCTGCTTGACGTGATGCTACGTGTTGTTTTTCATGATCTTTATGATCTTCTTTATCTTCTTTATCTTCTTTATCTTCTTTGTCAGTTTTACGAGCCTCTCTAGTTACACCTGTGGCGGCTGCGGCAGCACGAGCAGCAACAACTACATTACCTCCAGCCATAGTTCTTGGAGGTGCTATTTGTAAATTATTGCCAATTGGCGTTCCAAACAGATTTACAGTAATTGGAGGAGTGGGAGGCTGACCTGCTGTTTCAACTAGAGTAGCTTGATAAGGACGATCCATGCTAACAAGGTTAGGACCAGATTCTACATCAATCTTACCACTTGAACAACTAACACCTTTAACTGCACTAGTTTCCCAATCACAACTGGGCATAAGAATAACCATACTACCACCAGTTTCGTTTACACTCATTACAAAATCAGTACCACGAACAGCAATGGCTGCGGTCGGAGTGTTTATCTTAACCTGTTTAGGATCTTTGGCTAGTGCTCCAGATACATAACGAACAGTTCCGCCAGTGGCTTTCATGCCAAGACTACCTTTACCGCTTTTTGGATCATAAACAAAATCATCTATGACCAGGCTGCTGTGTTCTGTTACACTAACGGTAGTATCGTCTTTGAAAACAATTTTTAATTTACCGTTTTTAGTTTCAATTTTATCGTTTTGTTCGACAGCAGTACCCTTCTGTGCCGTGATAGTTTCTTTCCCACGCTTAATGGTAGCACTACCTGAAAATTCTGTAATGCTACCTATTTGTGCGTGAGCTGCGGTTGCTACTAACAATAATCCAATTAGCAACGCTTTCACTGCAACTCCTTATGGTGTTGTACGTTGAACGATATTCCAATTACCTGTGCTAGCTACACTCTTAATGTGTACAACATTGTCTTGTGTACCAGCTTGGCTAATAGCAAACTTATTGCTGTTGCCGGCTAAGTCGATCCATACACTACTTCCGTTGGTACTGTTACCAGTTTGACTGATATTAAATACATTATAGTCTCCAGCAACTTTAATTACTTGACTATGTTTGTCACCTACGGCATCGATGTACATTTCATTACTGTTACCTGTAACTTCAACTTGACTGTTTAGGCTGTCTCCTGTACCTTTGAACTGCATAACATTGCTGTCTCCAGTCCACTTCCAACTAATAGTTGCATCCTTACAAGTTGTTAATGCTGTTCCGCCTACAGTGGCGCCGCCACCGCAACTGGCATCAACAAAGTTGCTATTGCCAATTTGTTGAATATTGATACTAACACCATCGCCAGCAGTTGTTGGATTTTCTGCACGTAGGCTAATAGTGTTATTATTACCAGTTTGGACAATGGTTAAGTCTTGGTCTGCACCGCGTAGATACAATGGTGTATCAACAGTAAAACTACGTGTTGATGGTGTTAGGCCGTTAAGTCTTTGAGGAATACTTGTAATTGCCTTTGTGTAGGTTGCGTTTGATCCAGCAGTATTGCCTACACCAGTTTGTGTAATACTTACATCTGGATTTTCTCCGCTTTGATCGACAAACACTCGGTTTGTTGTATTGGCACCCAATGCACTAACTGCATTAGGACTTACAGTTAGTACAGGATTGACCGGGGCATTTGGGCTTGGCTGTGCAACAGCTACGCTTTGAGCAAAGACTGGAAAAGCTGTTAAAAGCATTAGTGTTATTATAGTTTTTTTCATCATTTACAATAAACGGATTATTATTCTCCGTTTAGATTCCTGTTATTTTGCTGAGTGGATTGGTTTTCCTGATCCGTCAACGGCATTTGTTGGCGTTGTGTCTCCTCCCACAGTTTTTGACTCAGCGGACTGTTTCTGTGATGAGGAAGGTGTTTGGGAGGCTCCTTTAACTTCGGTTTTGTTCTGAACCAGCTCATTCGGCTTCTCCTTGAATTTCCAAAGCCCTTGGCGCTCTCCTTTGTTAATCAATTCAACTATTGCTGTTTCAACAGCACTACGCAATGCATAGTTACCTGGTTCGTTGAAGGTTTGACTACTATCAAATTCAAATGCTCTTGTGGCTTGGTTAAAGAATCTTAATGCTGTTACACCATCGCTGGTGCTCAAGAGATTTTTTTCTACTGTAACAGTAGTTAAAATTTCTCCTGTTGTTACACTGACAAGACGCAAGCTGATAACAACTAAGTCTTGAGTGTATTGTGTGTACGGACCAATACCTAAGTATCTGGCTCCAGTACCGCCTGTTAATGTATTGCTGTTATAATCAACGATGGCGCCTTCTAAAATAACACCTGCCAATGTCATTGGAGGTAACATCTTAGCTTTGTCGCCGTCGTAAATTTCTCTAGTCTGACGAATCATCTGACGTTCTTTTAATAAGTTGTCAAGGCCGACACGTTCAACTACAGTGAACCATTGACGATTACCAACTTCCTGTAAACTTTTAATTAGATATGCCTCTGCACCTTGTGTAACTGCTGTCGAAAATAAACTTAATGTGTTACTTGGTTTACGCTGGCCTGTTTGATCTTTAAAACTGTATACTGCAACAACAACAGGTGCTCCTGCGGGTGCTGGCACAGCATCAAAACTTTTATTAATTGTTCCGCTTACTTTTGCTTCTTCTTTTATTTCTACATTTCCCCATGGTCTGACAGTGGAGCATCCTACCAGAGCCATCATTGCTAGACTAATAATTGATAACTTAAACATATTTGCTCCTTAGAATCCAAAACTAGCAATAGGAACTGTAACCGTTGTAACTGTTCCTTTAGCATCGACTACAGTTAGTACGACTTTGTCATTTTGCTTGTTCCATGTAATAGTATTGCCGTCTAATGCAAATGTTCCTGTTGTTGGATTTACACATCCCGGTATTGCCGAACCATCAGCGGCTGAACATCTGTTTTGAAATAAATTATTACTCAACTGAGTGGCAATTTGTGCATACACTTGACTTTGGAATAGACTAATAAATCGATTCAAAGGTGTATTCAATAATTCTGCTTATGCTTTAGCGATAGCTGCTTTTTTATCAGCTTCAATTTGATCGCGGCGTGATTTTTCAATTGAATCAATAGTCAGTGCGTGACTGCTCCAGCCGGCTCCACTGAAGGCTGGATTTTTAAATTGTTGAACTAATTCTGCTTTCGCATTAAATGCGATCAGCAATGCTCCTGCTAATACTAATGTTCTCTTCATGGTCGCTCCTAGAGAGTTTACTTTAGTATTTAACTGTTTTTAACGGATATTAAAGTAGTAGATAACCGACCATTGCTAGGTACGTTACTTGATGCGCTAGTTGATCTAGGCCAAATTGATTCCAAAATAAAGGCTTTGTATTATCTTTACAACCATACTTTACTTTAATGTAATCTATTAAGTAGTGTAAGATGCCTTCTACAAATGCAAGCCAGGCGATGGTGAATACACCAATAGGATGCATAAAGGAAAAACAAACTAAGATGACTAAGGTTGCTACTACGTGATCTAAACTATGACTTATACCAATAGGATCTAACCAAACGCCTTTCTTGACGGTTTGCATATAAGTCTGTATTTTAAAATCAGCATACCAATGCTTAATTTGAAATAACAATAAAAGAGCTAGTATTTCCATGTATTCTATTTATAATATAGTAGTTTAACTTTTAGGTCAAATAGAATGGTTAAATACATTAACACCTTAGGACCGGTACTTGTTACCGCGGTGTAGCCGGCTGCTGGCTTGACGTATGAATTCGCTACTCAGAAGTCTAAAGTGAGCTTTTTATATGAGCTGTACTTCTGGTGCATCATTTTCTCCCCTAAAATAACCGTAAAAGTTGTTTTTTCTAAATTCCTCATCGGCAATATATAAGTCAAATGCTAGTGTAATGCGTTCCGAATTACTTTCATTTTTATCTGTCCAGTGTCGAAGATAAGACGGAAAAAACGTAAGAGTTCCAGGTATATTTGGTTCCTTATGCTGAGATAAATCTACTGGGTTTTCGTAGTATGTAGCAGTATTTTCTGCCGCCAGAACAAAGTGCCCGCTCAAGTAGCTATAGCTGTGGCATCCATGATTATGAGCACCTATGCTTTGCCCGTTATACAACACATTTGCCCAACAACGTCCCCAAGTTGGAGGAATGTATAGTCCAAATTCTCTTAAAAACACTTTATATTGTTCAACGACAAAACTCTTAAATGCCTGTGCTACTGGATCTTCCAAAGCAAAAATATTATAAAATCTATATTTGGCTGTTAGAGAATCAACGCCCAGAGCCGTTCCTGCATCGTTACCTTGCCCTTTAAATTTTTCAATGATTTCTTTTTCTTTTTGTAGAATATACGTTTTAAAATCTTCTACAAAAATTGGACTATTAACATTAGTCATACCAATGTAATATTCCCAACTTGGGGCAAAGAAGTTGTGCTTGGGTTTGCTGTAAAATTTACCTATTTGCATGGTGTACTTATACGATAAATATAACATGATAATAATTTCTTTGTTGGTAATGACACACATTACCATTCTTGCTGTAACTGTGTTTTTACATCGCAGTCAAGCACATAAATCCGTAGAATTGCACCCTGCGTTATCACACTTTTTTAGATTTTGGTTATGGTTAACCACAGGTATGGTAACAAAACAATGGGTAGCAATACATCGTAAACATCACAGGTTTACAGACGAATCCGAAGACCCGCATAGCCCTAAAGTTTACGGACTTATGCGTGTTTTATTCAAAGGAGCATTCTTGTATAATGATGCTTCCAAAGATCAAAAAATGATTCTACAGTACGGAGTTGGCACTCCTGATGATTGGTTAGAACGTAAACTATATTCCCCACATAGCCGCCTTGGTATTCTATTGATGTTGGTTATTGACCTTGTTCTTTTTGGACCATGGGGCTTAATCGTGTGGGGAATTCAAATGATCTGGATTCCATTCTGGGCGGCTGGTGTTGTTAACGGTATTGGGCATTGGTGGGGGTACCGTAATGGACAAACGAAAGATAATAGTCGTAATATTTTGCCTGTTGGCTTTGTTATTGGTGGAGAAGAGTTACACAATAATCACCACCTTGAACCAGCAAGTGCTAAACTTAGTAGGCGCTGGTTCGAAGTAGATATAGGTTGGTGGTATATAAACTTGTTTAAGTTTTTACACCTAGCAAAGATTAGGAATGTTTAGCCATCTGGTTAATAATTCCAGACATACGCCTAATATAATCTAAATCTTTATCATTGCCTGTTTCTGTAACAGGTTCTTCCTCTGGTTGTTGCATTGTATAAGGGTTAGCTGATGTAGCCATCCCTGGAGCAACTGTGGTCATGGACTTGCCAGGACCTTGTGCAGTCGGAGCTGTAGTTGCCGCCGGCTGTGCAGGTGCTGCTTGTGTAGGTGTAGCAACTGTTGCAGGCTGTTGTGTTGCCGGAGTAGGTGCTGCTGGTTTTGCAGGCTGTTGTGCATATTTTGAAATTTTTGTCAAGTCATGGAGCAACGGACCTTTTTCAAAATAATTGCTAGATTTTTCTCCGCCTTGGAAATAACGAATAGCTGTTAAAATTTTTCCGCTGGCCCTGTCGTAAATGATGATACTTGGTTTTCCACTTCTAGGGCCAATTGTTAATTCTGCACCAAAGTCTATCTTGGCTGCGATTAAACGTTGTTTTACCATACTAAAACTATGAATACTGAAATCGCCTTTTTCAAAACTTAATAGTTTTAAATTTTTATTTCCAGAACTACCATGTTTTTCAATTAGGTTTGCTAGTTTTTCAATAAAGATTGTTTCTTGAGTAGCAGTATAGTGTGAAAAATGTTGGTTAAGCTGTTTAGTTGCTTGTTTATAGACTTGTCGCCAAAAATCGACAATATCAGTGTGTCGGGCTGGCATTGATATGTTTACACCTAACTCACCAAACATTAATTGCGCTTTTTGTAACCAAACTTGTTTTCCTGCTTGTAGTCCTCCGGTACCTTGTTGCCCATAGATATTGCTGTCGGCTTTAAGGCTGATGTCTACATTTCTTAAATCGCGGACTTTGCCTGTTACGGGATCTTTTACTACAGCTTGTACATCGGTCTTACGACCTTTCTGGTTACTTACGCCGTCGCTGATAATATAAACTTCGTCAACTTTTCCATTTTGATAAAAGTGATTACTATATTTTTCAGCATCTCCACTGTTTACATATTTGGCGGCGGATGTAAATAGGTCAGCAAACTTATCCCAGTTATCAGGATTTTTGAGAGCATTCATACTACCGCTAGGTAAACGTAATGTGAACACAATTTTATCAGCAATTTGACTTTTCTTGTCCTCTACTGTATAGCTTAGTTCATCTCCGGCTTTGACAGCTCTTGCTAAGACTGCCTTAACATCGCTGTCTCCAATAGTCCCAATTCTATCAGATCCTCGTTTAATAAGTTTTGCAGTAAGACTAGCACCTAAGATAGCTTCTGCTATGTCGCCCCTATTATAACGTTCGGCGTGTAAAAGTCCTTTTTCAATAGCACTAGGAGTTCCAACAAGTGTAATTCCAGATTCATTAGAGCGTTTAAAATGTAATTTAGTAGACCCTGTACCTGCTTGTATTTTTACAGAATCTTCTGCCGGACTTTCTACCCACTCTAGCTTTTCTTCTGGATCAAAGTCGGGAACTTTTTGTTGTATTTTATCAAGTAATACTTCTCCAATCCTAGATCCTGTTGAGATACGAACCATGTGACCGTACTTATATGCACCTGCACGACTCCAAATACTGGCTTCTGAAATAATATGTTTAAGTTCTTGAAAACGCATAATGAATCTTACTCGCAGTTCCAACGGCGTAACGCTTTAGCCTTTGGTGTTGGGCGTCCTTTTTCATCTTTCATAGGACCTTTGTTACCGCTCATACGAGCACAGAAACTCTTACGACGTTTAGCAGCCTTGCTACCTGGTTTTAATTTGCTAGGCTTTGTAGTAACTGCTGTTTTTAACTTAGAACCAGGATTTTCTCGGCGATAAGCATTAACGGCTTTTTGACTTAGACCGTCTGTTTTATCCTGTCTATTAACTTTGTTCCAGTCTTCTGTAATAAATTCTCGTGCTCTCATAGCTGTTCCCAATGATACAATATTTAGCGTATTTCGGGGAACAAACAATCCTGTATGAAAACCTGCACATCCTCTTCACTAAGCCCTAAACTAACCATAACTTTAGGTGTATGAGGATTCATTTTTTGATTTTGTGCGTAGTAGTTTTGTGCAGACTTAGTACTAACTGCTGTTTTGTTAGTTTCGCCTACCGAGTTAAGATAATGTTTTAAACCGTGTTTAGCTATTGTAAAAATTTGTTCTAGCTCGGTTTCGTCTTGTACGTTGCCGGCGGCAATCATACTACCAGTAAAAATACGTTCGGCCCAGTCTGGAAGTTTGCGAGTCTTGTTCCACTGGAGCTTGTGTGCTTCTTCTGCAAACCAGTCAATTAACGGATGTTCACTATCGCCTGCTGGACTAAAATCCATGAAACAACCAGTAATTTTATTACGGCCGGCTATAACGTCAAATCCAAAAATTGGAGCAGGGTTGTGTAAATGTGGAAAAACACAGCAATGCATCATCCACAGTCCTTTAGTTTCTCTAGCATCTACAACATCAATGTGTGCTCTACGATACTGACTACTCATCCAGACTTTGTTAACCCAACCAGGTTGATTGAATCGATCCATGCCAGGCTCATGTATAATGCTACCAGTGGCATAGAATTCACTTTCAAATAATTTTTCTATTTCTATTAATTTGTCCCAAACTTTACTCATCTTTGTACTCTACTAAGGTCATCATTTCCTGGAAAAACCTTGTAGCGAACTCAAAGCAAACTTTAGCTTCGTCGGCCATATCATCATTGATACGTTCTCTGATAGCTGCCTTAAGTGCTTCAGGATCCTGGAATTGATAGTACTTACCTTTTCCTGGAACACGCTTGGCAATCATCTGGCCGCCTGCTAAGTCGCCCATATGTCTAACATAAACATGAGCCATAAGACGTTTAGGATCGTCTTTAATACTTAGAATATATTTGATATATTCGTTAACTACTGGAAGAATAGTAACTTCTTCGTTATCTGTATTCAATTCAATAAAGTCTTCAAGAATTGCAGGGGCTCGGCGAATATCCGGTAGCCCTGTTAACAACCCAAGAGGCATTGCACATACTTCCAGTATTTCATATTGCGGGTGTTGATTTTTTAAATAGGCTGCATACAACTTCGGATTAATTTTACCTGAAAATAAGATTTTAACAAATTCTTGTCTTTCAGCGTTGTTGTGTGCTTCTTTAGTTAATTCTCTAAGACTCATTTAATCCTCTTCAAGTTTGATTTGTAAAGGAAATCCATTTTGTCTTGCTAAGTTTGTTGCCTCTACAGCTTTAGCTTCTGCAATCTCAAAACTGTAAATTCCTGCTATTCCAGAACCTGTTTCATGGACTTGTAATGTAATATCTTTTGCATTGTCATCCGAATGTTTAAAAATTTCAACAAGTAAGGTAATGACAAATTCCATCGGAGTGGTATCATCATTAAGAAAAATAACCTTCCAATTCTTAGGTTCACTAACTGTTACCTTGATCTTTTCATCAAGTGAAATATCAGTATTAGCCATGTTTTCCTCTTTTAAAAAGGGGGAGTTTCCTCCCCCGTGTTATATAATTATTTAATCTCAATTTGACGAGGTTTCAGTGCTTCTGGAACTACCCGTTTAATATCGATTTGTAACATTCCGTCTGCAACTTTGGCGCCAACAACTTCCATATACTCAGCTAGAGTAAATGTCTGTTCAAAATCACGAGTAGCAAGTCCACGATGCAAGTACTCTATAGTACTTTCGTTAGGACGATTTTTGACTCCGCGGATTGTCAGTTGATCTTGGTCAATCTCAACTGCAATTTCCTCTTTCGTAAAGCCTGCCACTGCAACTTCAATACCGTATGTATCTTCACTATACTTCACAATATTATGCGGAGGATAGTTACCATTTTGGTTACCGTTAAAAAAACGATCATTGAATACTCGATCAAAACCTACAAGTGCTCTGTTTAGGTGGGCAAGAGCTGCCGCGTCAATAGTTCTTAGTTGTGTCATTTTAGATCTCCTTATAGCAAGAACTTTGTAGGACCCCGAAGGCATCCTACGTTTACATTATATTACTTCTTATCAGAAGCATCAACTTCTTTGAACTCCGCATTTACGGTTTGTTCACCCTCAGCTGTCGGGTTAGCTGCTTTGGCCGATTCTGCCTGTTGCTTTTTAGTGTAAATCGGTCCTGCAGATTCGAATAGAGTTTGAACACTCTTATTAATTGTTTCTGTGTCATTACCTGCTGATGCAGATTCAACTTCTTTAATTGCTTCTTCAATCTTGGTTTTTTCTTCCTCAGTAATTTGATCTTTATAAGCATCAAAGTCTTTTCGGAACGAATGAAGTTGCCCTTCAGCGCCATTACGAGCATCAATAAGATCTTTAGCTTTCTTATCAGCTTCGGCATTTTCTTCCGCTTCACGAACCATGCGCTGAATCTCTGCGTCAGTTAGTCCAGAATCGCTCTTGATAGTGATCTTGTTTTCTTTGCCGGTATTTTTATCTTTAGCACTTACGTTTAGAATACCGTTTGCATCGATATCAAGTGTAACTTCAATCTGCGGAACTCCACGTGGCGCCGGAGTTATACCTTCCAGGTTAAATTCGCCTAGAAGTTTATTATATTTAAAAATATCACGTTCACCTTGTGCTACTTTAATTGTAACTGCTGGTTGATTATCGTCTGCTGTACTAAACACTTGACTATGTTTGGTTGGAATAGTTGTATTCTTTTGAATCAATTTAGTAAAGACGCCGCCCATTGTTTCAATACCAAGTGTTAGTGGAGTAACGTCTAGCAATAGTACGTCTGTTTTATCGCCTGCTAGAACAGCACCTTGAATGGCAGCGCCGGCGGCAACAGCTTCGTCTGGATTGACATCTTTACGGGGAGTCCTTCCAAAGAACTTTTCAACAGCTTCCTGTACTTTAGGCATACGTGTTTGTCCGCCAACAAGAATAACTTCATCAATGTCTGCGTTAGTAACACCAGCATCTTTCATAGCAACTTTACACGGCTCAATACTACGTTGAATTAGATCTTCAACCATAGCTTCAAATTTAGCGCGGCTTATAGTCACGTTCATATGCTTAGGACCTGTCGCATCTGCTGTAATGTAAGGCAAGTTAACACTTGTTGATTGTGCGCTAGATAATTCAATCTTAGCCTTTTCAGCAGAGTCCTTTAGGCGCTGTAGAGCAAGCATATCGCCCTTTAGGTCAATGCCGTTTTCTTTCTTGAACTCGTCTACCAAGTAGTCCATTAGTACTTGGTCAAAGTCTTCACCACCTAGGAATGTGTCACCGTTAGTGGAAAGTACTTCGATTTGTTTGTCGCCATCAATATTGGCAATTTCGATAATAGATACGTCAAATGTACCACCGCCCAAGTCATAGACAGCAACTTTACGATCTTTCTTATCTGTTTTATCAACACCGTAGCTTAGTGCAGCCGCGGTAGGTTCGTTGATAATACGCAATACTTCAAGGCCTGCAATCTTACCGGCATCTTTAGTTGCCTGGCGCTGGCTGTCATTGAAGTAAGCAGGTACTGTGATAACTGCCTGTGTTACTGTAGTACCAAGGTAGTCTTCAGCTGTCTTTTTCATCTTACGAAGAACTTCGGCACTGATTTGTGGAGGTGCTAGTTTTTCGCCGTTTGCTTCGACCCATGCATCGCCATTATCAGCTTGGATAATTTTGTAAGGCATTAAGTCGATGTCTTTCTGCACAGCACTTTCGCTGAACTTACGTCCAATTAAACGCTTGGCCGCATAGATTGTATTCTTTGGATTTGTGACTGCTTGTCGCTTTGCTGTTGCGCCAACTAAAATTTCTTTATCAGTGTACGCAATGATTGATGGTGTTGTTCTAGCACCTTCGCTGTTCTCAATTACTTTAGCAACTCCGTTTTCTAGGATTGCCACACAGCTATTTGTTGTACCTAAGTCGATACCGATGATTTTGCTCATATCTTTTCTCCTTTAATTAAGCAAGAATATTGTAGACCCGAAGCGCCTACAAAATTATTTATCTCTGATTTGCAAACGGTGTTATATAATTTCCGTCTTTAGTAGTGCTGGTTCTTAAGGTTGTATAAACATTTTGTATACCCACTGCTTGATTCCAAGCATCTTGTAAAGCATGATGAGCTGTTACTGGCGGGCGATGAGGATTAATTCCTAAATCAAATGCAGTTCTACAATCTCTTGTCTGCCAAAAATTCCACGGACAGGCTTTTTGTAATCTCTTAAAAACTGTTTCGCAAATTACAATATCAAAGCCACTACCATTCGACCATACACGTTTGGCTCCCCAGCAGAATTTATACAATTGATCAAACGCATCTCTAATATGTACACGATTTTCTGTACTAAATGCTTCGTCTTGTGCTTCTTTGCTTTGGTTGGCCCACCAAGCAACTGTGTCGTCATTAACAGTTAGTCCAAGATCATGGCAACTGTCAAGGTCTACTCTAACATAAAAGCTATCCATATCTGGTTCTTCTATGTCTTTGCCGAATGGGTCAAATTTAACTGCACCAATCGTAAGAATGGCGGCATCCGTAGATGTCGCCAGCGTTTCTAAGTCAATCATTATGTCTGTTCTCATACTAATATTGTACAAGAACACTTAGAAAAAGTCAATACATTTTTTTAGGTAATGACTCTTTTTCGAGCTTTTTTAACCAACGAGCACGGGCAGCTCCTTTGGCACGTTTACGTGCTGTGGTTGGTTTTTCGTAAAATTCTTTTTCTCTTAAGGTGTCCAACGTTCCAGCATCGTCGACTTTACGTTTAAATCGACGGAGGGCTGCATTGATATTTTCGCCTTCTTTTACCGTAATTCCGGTCCCTTTTGGTTTATGATTCATCATCATCCTCTTCTTCTTCGTTTAGTTGTTCAATTATCTGATTCAGATCGTATATTCGATTTTTTGAAATTAAATTGTAAGGTGTAATTTCATCACTAGTTATATAGTGTGCATTAGGCTGAGCCAGTAAAAAACTTATAAAAGTTTTTGTTATGGTATCGCAATTATCGATATCAATAATGACTATGTCAGCTTGGTGGGCAACACTTAGTAACCAACTAATATCCGACTCTTCTTCGTCGTAAATAAAAACATTTATATCATCTATGCTTTTACTTAAGATTGCCTGGAATTGCTGTTTAACTAAGACACTAGGCTTGACTAGTAAGTAACTTAAAGTTAAGTTAAACAACTTGTCAGGCGGTGTTATTACTGTTATTTTTCCTAAGTTCATAAATCCTACTTGCGAAATATTGTATTTCATCAGGCGTGTAATCGTTAAATTTTCTTGAACCTGATTGTATATCCTTAATAAAAGATGTCAATTCAGGTTCAAGACTTTCGTTAACAACTATGCCAGCAAACTTATCTTTATCATACTCAACATACAATCTGTCAATAGGTTTAAAGATGTCTGTGTATTCTTTTTTCGCTAAAATCCTTTTCCATAACGAACGATCCTCTTGCTCGGCATTTTGGATATAACCTACCTGGACTTGACTTGTATCTGTCCCTGCGGGTCTTTCGTCATGTAAGTCTTTTTTTTTGACTCTTCGTCTAATAATTCATCGCCTCGTGCTATTTCAGCTTCTACTGCTTTTTCAGCCTCGGCAATCATTTTGTTCCATTGTTCGACAGGAGTTTCTTCCTGTACTTGCTGTTGCTCTGGCGCTGTTATATCACCCCCTGTGGCAGTCGCCGGTGTTTCTGCTGGAACTAATTCTGTGTGTTCGTGTTCATATGTATCTCTTGGATGCTCACCACCCTCGACAAACTGAGTTGTAGTTACTGGATGACCGTCTGGATAGATATCCTTTTCATCAGCTAAAAACTTAAACCCATCATCTACAGGAATAGGTGCAACTTCCTGCTCTTTAGGTTCTTTTTCTTTTTGTTCTCGTGCCCAACCAAAAGTCATTTGGGCGGCTAGCAACATGATCACTGCTAATGGATCAAATACTACAACAATTAGTATGATGACCCAAGTAACTGCTTTTTCTAAAATATTAGTATCTGGGTTATCACCATAAATTAGTTTGGCAATATATTTTATTGGCCCAACTTCTGCTTCAATCTTACGATTTTCTGCGGCAATGGGTGCCCGCTCTTCACTAAGTTGGCTAATAACTTTCTGTTCGGCTGCAATTTCAGAAAGTAGTCTAGTGCGTTCTTTGGCCTGGCCTCTACGTAGCGCAACTGCCTTGTCCGCACCTTTTTCATCTTGACTTCGACCCATAACTTGGTCCACAGCCTCATCCATTTGTTTGAGTGCCCTGCGATTTGCATCAATGTTTTCCTTTGCTACTTTAATTTTTTCATCATAGATTGCTAACTTTGCAGTAGCATCACCACTAGTAATACCTTGATCGGTGTGTGCTTTTGATAAAAATCCAAAAATACCCATGCTGGTAATCAACATGAGTACAGCAACCGCAGTAATCATGTAATACTTCATGAAACGTGGAGCACGTTCCCAATTGGCTTTTAACCAGCTAGCACAGACTAATTTGGCAACTTCTAAACTGCCTCCCATAATATAAATGGGAATCACGGCCGCAGAAAATATTGCGGCCAAACCTATTACTGAATAATAGATTGCGACCGCAGAGATGATGAGACCAGTAAGAAGTAATAACCAGGCAAGTAACATTAATTAATTTGAAATGTTTCAGGGACTTCTTCTACGGTAATATCTTGGAAAACCTTAGGAGGAATATCCGGTTGAATTATTGTAACAGTAACCGTTTCGTCGTTCCAACGAGCGTGGTTATGAACTCTGGCAAATCGTGACCAGCCACTGCCGCCACCGGCACAAATACCGTCTGTTACCATTTGCTTGATTGCTCTTTCAGCAGTATCAATTGCTCCGCCGTCAGAGCCGGTTAAATTTCCATTTGCTGTCTCTAGGTAATACTGATAAACTGGTAAAGGATTAATTTTCCATTTGACTTCAAAACTTACTTTTGAAGGTTGATGATCGGCAATGTCAATGCCTTCGACAAATTCGTCATAGAATTGATACGATCCAGCTTTACAGAGTTCCTCGAATATTTTTGTCCAACGTAGGTTTGCTCTTGTTAATGCTATAGCATAATCAGGATCAGTTGGTGGATGCTGTAAGTCTGTCCATTCTAAAGGATTTACTCCGCCCTTAGCTCTGTCATCAGCATCAGGATGTTCATCAATAGATGGATAAGTTGCTACCGAAGTAACATTATCCATGTTAATTGTAACTTTATATTGTGGCATTTTCTATCCTATTATGAGTTAACTAGTGTTGTTGTATCAATTAGAGACACAGTAACATCATCATAGATATCACCAATAGTATCAGGTGCGGCTACGGTTACGGATTCCATGCCGTCACCTAGCGCACTGGCTACTCGAACTGTAGCAGTTGTAGCGTCAGCTACACCTTGTCCAATTAGGTAACGTATTGCTTTAGCTACTGTATTAATAGTAACTGCGCCGCCTGTAGTTGGTGTAAAGGTTGTTGCTCCGCATGCCGCAATAATACCAGCATCTCTATCATATTTTACTGTAAAAGTAACAGTATCGGGCTGATCGTCGCCGTTCGATTCACCAGCTACTGTTAAGTCGAGAATTTGACAATCGGCAACGTTAGTTAGACGATTGACAATATTTCTCCAACGCATATTTCCGCGAGCTCTTAGTGTGGCTTCTGCGGCAGTAGTTGGCAAATTAGCTGTGCTAAAGCTATCTGAACTATTAGGAGACACGCCGCCTCCTGTTGTATCGGTTGCCGAATTCCAGTCTGTACAATCAATTTGTACTCTGTAGAAATTTGGCTGAATTTGGTTTGTATCTTGTACGAATCCTGATGGCATATCCTGCTCCTCTTTATCTTGTATTTATTTGAATATGATCAAAGCCATCAGGCAAGCCTGAACAAAAAAACCAAAACCTATGGTTACAATGTTAAGAAGATCCTTTTGAATTGTTGCTTTTAAGAAGAAAAGGAACAGTCCAGCCCAGGAAAATAGTACTAAATCCACAGGCGGCATCTTTTCCGTTAGTCCTGTAAGCACAGCAACCATTGTAGGTATTGTAGCAAGGTGCAATAGCACTATTGCACACCATCCTGCTGTTTCTGCACTGATATGCGGAGCATGCTCCTTGATATTCTTAACCCATAAGTCGAGATCAAAAAGGTCTTTAACGAATTGTTTAACTGATGCAAAACTCATGATTTATCCTTATTTGTAAAAAATGTGACGGCCAATTTTAGCAACTTTTTCTCGTTTCCACCCTGGATTAATATAATCACCGTGGAAATAAAGTGCATCTTTAACTGAAGGCAATCTAAATCCCTCTAGCAATACTTTTTTGGCTACCTCCATACTTTCTGTGTACACAGGGCCATTCATAGGTTTCTTGATACTGGCTTGCTCACAGTACCAACTAAATTGGCAAAGTACTTTTTCGTAGATAACATTTTTTTGATATACTACTTTACAGACATCGCTAGGGAATAAACCACTTTCGACCCTGTTTAGTGTTACTTGTGCTACTGCTACTTTACCTTCGAATGGCTCATAACCGGCTTCGTGGTAAATGTTACGGGCAAGACAGTCTAATTGTCGCTGTCTTAATTCTGCTGTAACCGGGCTTGCTGTTGTCCTAGCTTCTTTAAGACGGTCTAGCTTATACTCGATTACTGTTTGTCCAGTTATAAACACTACCAAAAGTGCCAGTGCTAAAACTGCTGTTTTCATGATGCGTATCATCTTTCTTCTCCTTTACGCTGGATAAGACCTCGCTAGGGTCGTTTTACTTTGGCTCTGATACATCTCCTTATGCGTTAAAAGCCTGCACCAAAATTTCTCGGTGCAACAAGTAATTATCTTGTTTCCTATGTTGTAAACTACTACGTTTATATAGTCCTGCTTTATCGACGCATTTTGGAAATGTCTACTGCTTCTTCGTCACTAAAAACAGGTACTGCATTGCTTTTGTGCATAGTAGCAATACCTTTAACTTTAGTTCCGGTGTAAACTTTTGGCGCAGCCTTTGTAGCCGGTGCCATATCCATACCGCCATTAAGGCTAGGAATACGGGGACCAGTATCTCTACGGTAGATACCGGATTCTGTAGGAAGCATAACAGGTGCCGAAAGGGCTCGCTTGCGCTTTCTCTCTTCTGCTTCCAAACCCCATTTTTTTTGGAGTTCTTTCCAACTTTCGTCCAATTCTCGTGCCTTTCTTGCTTCTTCAGCATTGCGAAACTTACGTTTGCCTCTTTTTTTGCCGGTGGTACTAAGCCAAGGCCCTTCCAAATGCATACTCATAAATATTCACCAAAAATATAAACACAGCCACTATTGTAGCTGAAGTTTCTCTATATGTCAATTATTTTGGCTTATACTCGGAAAGATTCGCCACAGCCGCAACGATCTTTTTCGTTTGGATTACGAAATTCAAACCCTTCATTAAGCCCATTACGTATCCAATCCATTTCCAATCCAGTAATATACGCCATACTTTTGGGATCTACATATATGTGAACACCGTTGGAGTCAAAAATGTGATCCCCTTCAAATATTTTGTCTACGTATTCTAAAACATAGGCAAGTCCCGAACATCCTGTAGTTTTAACACCTATCCTGATACCCAGCCCTTTTCCCCTGCGCTGTAGTTGTTGCTTGATTTTTTCTGCTGCCTTATTTGTCAAAGTTATCATCGCTGTAATGGATAGGAGTTAGTATCAATAGCTTTGATAAAAAATATCTGTGTAAGTCGGGAGTCCTCATCTGTAGATCCAAAAAAGTTATTGCCACCGTGGAACTGTTCGGCTTCGTAGACTAGAAGTCGATTATACATATTATTAACACGAACTGTTTCGGTAAACATTGAATTTATTACATCTCTTTTATCTTCGCCATTATTTCGATAAAAATTAAATTTTTCTTCGTTTAACTTTTCATACAAATCTTTTCGAAAGTTATTATTTTTTTTATATATAGAGGTTCCTGCATCTAAAGGCGCATTGGGTGTTAGATAAACTATGGCAGCAAATACACAACCAACATCGGAATGTATCCAGTCGGATTTAAATGACGAATCAATAAGCTGAAACTTATTAGAAATATTCCAACTGAGCTGTTGTGTCTTATAATCATGGAAAACACTAAGGAGTTTATTAACAGAATAATAAAAAAATCCCGGATGTGATGGACCTAATTCGCTTGTCCGTTTACCCGGGAATATTCCTTCGCTCTCGTCTAGGTTGCGAGGACTATGATATTTTAATCCTAGTGCAAAATCTCTAATTTGATCTGGATCTTCATAAAAGTTATCAACTATTGTTATAGGATACTTGAGCATGCTTTTTTCTATAGTCCTCTACTGCGGCTTTGATAGCATCTTCTGCTAGGATAGAACAATGTATTTTAACCGGAGGAAGTGCAAGTTCTTCTGCAATTTGGGTATTCTTGATTGTTGTTGCTTGGTCAAGTGTTTTGCCTTTGACCCATTCGGTAATCAATGAACTACTTGCAATAGCACTTCCGCAACCATAAGTCTTAAACTTAGCATCGGTAATTATACCCGTAGTATCATCGACTTTTATCTGTAGCTTCATAACATCGCCACAAGCAGGTGCACCAACCATGCCAGTACCAACGGAGTCGTCAGTCCTATCAAAAGAGCCAACATTTCTTGGATTCTCATAATGATCAATCACTTGTTCAGAGTATGCCATAACTTATCACTTGTATTTGATTTCTCGAGGAGGTCCTAAACAACAACCTTTTCCGTACTGTTGTTCTAGTAATGCCATTGCGGCATATACGTTTTCAGCGGAAACAGTAGTTTTGACTTGTCGTTGTGGACCAGTTGGTAATTTTATTGTGGCTTCCCAAATTTTCATTGCTTTAACAATACCTCTTGTTGTACACCATTAATAATCATTATCTGTTTTGTATATACAACACCATCGATTAAGACTTGATTAGGTTGTAACACAACTGTTGGTTGTTGCACGACAATTGGATCTGGTCTAGTTGCCGCATAAACTACGGCGCCGCCAATAAGGGCAGGCACTACCCAACCATGGTGGGGACCGTGCCAGTGCTTATGATGATGTCCATGTCGTAGACCATGGTGACCGTGGCCAGCAAATGCTATTGTGCTCGATGTAAGCAATAATACTGCTAAGATTTTTTTCATGCTAGTCTCCTCCAAGCATAATATTATAACGCCTTGTCACCATAATTGGTTGACACAGTATTTATTGTGTTTTGCGCTGATTTTTTACTTCGGTAACGTCTTTGCGTACATCTTTACAAAGACCAGCAAGTTCTTGTAAGTGTTTACGAACACGAGTGCCGGCTGCGCCAACTTCTTTATCGTAGAATTTTTCGAAATCATTTTCCATTGCTTCTACGACTTTAGCGAATTCTTGATATCTATTTGTAGCCATTTATTTCTCCTTTAGGCAAGTACAGAATACTTATGCAGACTATACTATAGGCAGAAAATAATGTCTAATTAATTGGCAAAAACATTACCGGAACCAGTTGCGCTATGTCCACAACTGGCGGCATCTCCTGCCCTACTCACACCTATTCCGTTGGCTTTTACATTTCCACTACCGCCAACCATTACTGGGCCAGCATGTGGGCCGCGACCGTGTGGTTGTACAGCATCACCAATCCGTACAACTGGTTGTCCGTTAGCAAACACATTGGGAGAACCTTGTATAATTGCTCCACCAGCAGTATCTGTTCCAGCATCACGAGCTATACCTGGCATATCAGTCTCTGTGTTTTGGTTTTGATTCTACCTCTGTCTTTGCTGTATTGATATTATAGCCTTTTTCTACATAGGCATTTAGGATAGAGTACATGTACAGATATTCCCAAGGACTCTTGATATGTATTCCATCGTGTTCTGCAAAGTTTTTTATTGCTAACTGATAGTCTCGGATATCACTTGTTTTTTCAGCAAGGGTAGTTTGTTTAGTTTCAATAACTGCAATTGAGTTTTTAATACTTTCAATATCGTTTTTGATAGTAGTTGAGTTAGTGGCAATTGTTTCTACTGCGGTTGCAATTCTATTATAATACTCGGTGTAATCGATTTCAATACTGACACCAGTATTAGTGCTAGTTTCACTAGTAACTATGGGTCTAGAATTTGGATTGCTAGTAGTAATTGCCATATCAGTACTCCGTTAAACGATTCCAGTCTTTGCTATTGCAATTCCACTTGACTGGCTCAGATATTGATCTGCAATTTCTTTATCTGTACTAGCATGGGTCAGAATAGCGGATTTTGTAAATGTAAATTCTTTACTAGGATCTACAGTGAACATATATGGTGCCATTCCAACACCCTTCTGGCTTGCAACTAGCATCAAAGGATGCTTGATAACGAAAGCTGTCATATCGTCTTTGATATATTTACCAATAACTTCTTCGCCGCTGGCCAACTTAAAACTAATGATATCGTTTTCTGAGTATTTCTTTTCTAATAACATGATTTTCCTTAAAATGTGCTCTGTGGTTCCAAATTGTTTTGTACATACCTTTGTAACTCAGTAAAACCACCAATTAACTTTCCATCTAAAAATATCTGTGGAACAGTACGAGCATCTGGTACAGCTTCTAGTAATTCTTCTCTAGTATAACCATCGCCAATTTTACGTTCTTCAAATTCTATATTTCTAGATTTCAATAGTGCCTTTGCTTGATCGCAATAAGGGCAGTGATATTTACTCCATACGATTGCTTTCATTTATATTTCCTTTATAGTACTGGTAGTTCGTCGTAGTCAATGGCATCACTCATGACACCAATAACATAGTTAGTGGATTCGTTTTCTTGTAGTGCTGTCTGCTTCTTACTAGTGTCGCTATGCTTATTGAACCAAGGAATCGGAGTTGACTTTGGCGCTGTTGCCCAATACTTAATTCCAATATCTTTCAATGCATTAGCCGCAGTATAGTCTACAAAGTCGATTAGGATATTAGCATTAAGACCAATAACAGGACCTTTCTTAAACAAATATACTGCCCAATCCTTTTCTTCTTTGATGACGTCACGATAAATCTGCATTACTTCTTCTTGATAGTCTTGTGCAGCTTTGGCGAATCGAGCATCTTCCTTAACAACCTGATTGATAAGGAAAGCTGTCCATCCTTTATGTAGTAGCTCGTCTTGTAGAATCAAACTGATAATGTTACCATTACCAATAAAGATCTTGTTTTCAACCATTGCCAGGCTTGTAGCGAATGATACCATAAAGCGGAACGCTTCTAAGGCATAACTTGCGTGTAAGGCCAAATAGATAGCTCTAATATGTTCTTCTTCTTTGATGTCGCCGTTAGATTCTACAGCACAGTTAATCTGATGTAACTTATCGTAGTATGCGCCAACGCTAGACGCCATATTTACAATTTCTTCAGTGTCGTGAATAGTGTTAAACACTTCCTTAGGCACGTTGTAAATGTTACGGATGATGTGACTATACGAACGGCTGTGAATGTTGGTTTCAAAGAATGTCCAGTTATAGACCAGTGCTTCTAGTTCTGGTAAACTTATGACCGGAGTAAAGATTTGGCTTGGGCCGCGGCCTTGCAAACTGTCAAGAGCAGTTTGCCTAAGCAGGTTACTAGTAAAGATATGCTTGACCGCATCGCTGGCGTCCTTAAAGTCTTGTGCATCTTTGGTCAGCGAAATTTCTTCTGGCACCCAAAAGAAGCCACGAGCTGTCTTTTCAAAGTCTGCAATCTTGTTATATTTGACTTCTTCAAATCGTTGAATGGTTACTGGACCTGCTGGGTCCAAAAACATTTTGCGTTGTAAGTAGTCTGTCTTAGTCTGTAGGTTATATTGTTGTTTGCTCATAGTTTACACGCTTCACAATCTTCTTCAATTTCGATATCAACTTGATGGCCATTAAAGCCATTGAGATGATATCCGTTAGGTTTAATATATGCTTCGGCAATAGCTTCGATAGCTTTACTGCCAGCTTTGTTAATCAAGCTATAATAAAAAGTTTTAATTCCCCACATGTGTGCCTGCATCAAGTTCTTAGCAATCAATGTAGTTGGCACTTTACGCTCTGGAAAATGTGCAGGGTTATAAAATGTATTGGTACTGATACTCTGATCTACATAGGCTGCAAGTACTGCCGCAGTCTTTAAGTATCCTGAACAATCTCTTTGATCCCACATTAATTGATACTTGCTCTTCAATCTGTGATACTCTGGAACAACTTGTGTAAAAGATCCTGCTTTGCTTTCTTTAGTTGAGATAAGTGACATGGGCATCTCGATTCCATTAGTACTATTAATTACAACACTACTAGATTCAACAGGTGCAATAGCCATTAGTGTAGCGTTTCGAACACCGTGTTCTTTCATTTGCTCACGTAGTGGTTCCCAATCTAGTTCTGGAGTAAAGTCGGCGAGTTCGTTTACACCTTTGGCACGTCTTTCCCACGGGAACGTTCCACGTCCATACCAAGTTTTGTCACTGTCTTTGCACTTGCCTCTTTCTTTGGCCAGCTCGACAGTTGCTTCTGTAAGATAGAATGCCTGGTGCTCCATCCACGACTTAACTTCTGCAAGACTATCTGTATTACCATATTTTAATCCTCGTTTAGCATGCCAGTAGGCAAGATTAGTAACGCCGATACCCAGAGGTTGTATTTCATCGTTACTTAATTTACTCTGAATACTTAAGAAATCTTGATAGTCAAGTATGTTACACAAACTGCGCTGAAGAATACGGCAAGCCCTACGCATGTCCTCAGGATTGCGGAAGGCGCCCCAGTTGATCGATCCAAGAGTACATAAAGCGATGCGACCGTCAGCATCATCGAGACGCTTAAAAGATTTAGTAGGTAAAAGTATTTCACAGCATAAGTTTGACTGATAGATAGTATGGTAATCTGAATCAAACGGGCCTTGATTCATCACATTGTCGATGAACACTAGGTAGATACGACCTGTATCAGTACGCTCCTTTAGTATACCACTTTTAAAAACTTCTTCAGCACTCATGGTCTTTTTACGTAGACCAGACTGCTTTTCATATTTTACATAAAGTTCTTCGAAACGTTCTGTATTGCTATAAAATGCTTCGTACAAGTCAGGAACTTGATTAGGATCAAAGAATGTTATGTCTTCTTTGTTTTTGAATCGTCTCCAGAAGAAAGCGTTAAGCACAACCCCATAATCCATATGACGGACTCGGGTTTCTTCTGTTCCTTGATTGTTCTTAAGT
>Ga0129333_10000860_pt1 | contig 26741 bp, 15 predicted proteins | sample CPB6_08_DNA_FD_94474 | JGI IMG/M metagenome (GOLD analysis project Ga0129333, IMG submission 94474) | Freshwater to marine salinity gradient microbial communities from Chesapeake Bay, USA - CPBay_Sum_0.6_0.8_DNA | ecosystem: Environmental > Aquatic > Marine > Coastal | place: USA: Chesapeake... | reverse complement strand
GTCAACCATTCAGAAAGACACTGGCATGAAGGATGCGGTGACGCGCTACTTCAATAGCAGCATTCGAGCGGGAGTGGATCAAGGATCAGTTCCTGCCCTCATCAAGTTCGTGCTAGGACAACCGAAGCCAGATCAAGCACTAGCACAGCGTATTCGCTCCAATGCAACTGGTCTAAAGAAAGCATTCGATCTGCACAAGCGCATTGCTGTTGCCAAGAACATAATTGTGGCAAAGATGAGTCAGGTCAAGACCATCGGTGCATTCTATCCAACAGATACTGGATTCCGCGTTGCGAATCCCGAAGGATTTGTGGCAGTTGCCGCAAAGGGGGTCTACAAACTGGTAGACCGTCTAGAGTTCTCACGCCAGAACTTTACTGCCGTGAAGAACTGGTCGTGATTAGGCATAGATACAACATCTCTAGAAAGGAGATCAGACATGGAAGCAATTCATAGCGCATTGGGCACATTCTTTTATACCGTAGTGGTGTTCGTTGCTGGTGCATTCATCGGCAAGCCACTTTGGGATTGGGCTTCAAAGAAGTTCCCGTGGAACAAGTAATCGTTTGAGTTTTGACTGCCCTCTGAGGTAGGGGGTAGGAGGTGATCCAGCCATGAAGTACAGCGATTGGAAGGCTAAGAGCGACCGCGATGCCCTCAACGAACAGTTGAGAGGTAAAACTGTCGTATTCACTTTCGGTCGTTTTCAACCCCCTACCTCTGGGCATCAAAAACTGGTTGATGCCCTTGTGAATGCAGCATCCAAGTCAGGAGGTGTTGCTCTTCTGTATCCTTCCCGCACGAATGATGCAAAGAAGAATCCCCTGAATCCTGGCGTAAAGATCAAATGGCTTCGCAAGTTCTTTGGTTCTGATGTAAAGGTCATGGATGATGCAGGCGCCAAGACCATGTTCGATGTAATGAACAAGTTTCAGAATGAGGGAGTAAAGAAGGTAATCATGGTTGTTGGTGGAGATCGGGTGGACGAGATGCGAAATGCAATCAAACCATACCTGACACACAAAGACCCCGAAAAGCGATACACCTTTGAGTTTGAAGTGGTAAGCGCAGGAGAGCGTGATCCTGATGCAGAAGGTGTTGTTGGTATGTCGGCAAGCAAGATGCGCGCCGCGGCAGCAGAGAACAATCTGAAAGCATTCATGGGAGGCATTCCTGATGGAGTGTCCAAATCAGATGCTGAAACTCTGTTCAAAGAACTCCGCCGTGCCATGAGCATCAAGGAAAGCACAGATCATTCCCCCGACGATCTGATCGAAGTTGGAACGATACAAAAGACAGATGGCTCTAAAATTCAGTTCTGGCTAGATGAAGAGGAAGACATTTACTTTGCAGTTGAAACAGATGCGAATGGAAACAGCACAGAAGGTGGATACGGAACAATTGAAACCATGCTGAAGATGTATCCTATGGCGTGGTCTACCTTCCGTCCTTTGATGAACTCGTATCATCAACGCACCCGCGCTAGACGCGCACACCATGATGAAGATGGAACTACTTTTGATCCAGGCGTGCAAAGCAATGTGGAAGAGTCTCATATGCTACGGCCATGGATGTTGCAATTGCAGTCTCTGCGCGAAGTACTTGCAACTGGAGTTCTTCCGAGCATCAAGTACATCGCCTCGACTCCATGCAGCAAGCGCGAACTTCCGATGAAACTGTTGCAAGCCAAGCAGTATGTTGATCCGATGGTCAAGAATCTGACCTTTGGAAAGCAAGAAGCAGAGGAAGGACTTGCAGACAACCACATGGTCAAGTTCAACAAGGCATACCTTGAGTTTGCTGATATGTTTCTGAAGGCAGCAAAGACAGGCAAAGAATCAGATTGGAAAGCAGCACAGCAGAATCTATGCAAGAACTACTCCACTATTAGAAGTGGACTTCCAACAGAAATATCTGCATTGCTATTGAGTGGACCCGCTCCGTAAGAAAGGACAGCATGAACCCTACACCATTTTCAACCCAAGATCAGTTCACAAAAGAAATTGCAGGTATTCTGCAACAGATGCAAGCGAATGAGCAGAATCCGCTGCCAGTCGAACTGCAAGCAGCAATAGAACCAGCCAGAACGCAACTGGCAGGCGCAAAGACTCCCGATGAGGCAACTTCAATTTTGAAGTCTACGGTTTCTTCCGTTGCACAGAAGTCGGGAACCGTATACAGCAATCAAGACCTACTGAACTTTGAAAGACAAGTACGCAAAGGCGGATAATGCCATGCGGTTTTGCTATGGAAGTTGCTCTATTGAACGATTCCAATTTCATGCAGTACGCCGTCAGCGCGTATACCAACCCATCTTGCGTTGGTATGCGGGAGTTCATTGAAGACCTGAGCAGGATCAAGTACATCAAGCGGTTGCTCAGAAGATACAAGAAAACTGGCGAACTCAGAGAGCAACTGCTAACGAATCACTTCATTATTCTCAGCAATGTGTTTGGGGTAACGGGAGCCGCGAGGCTCCTGTTTTTCAAGGTAGAGCCAGAACTACACCCCGAAGTCAAGACCTTTATGGTTCATATAGGAACACTTCCCAAGAGTATTCCTGAAGCAGACCTGATACAGATACCACTCAATCAAGAAATAGTAGGCTTACTCAGGGCGGCACGATCTACATAATCAGGCAGGAGAAAATATGAGCGAAGAAACACCAGTAAATAGCCTTGGAGCAGACAACATTCAGGGAGTTCAGCCTGATGGCCCTCCTGTGGTTCAAGGAACCTTTGCAGGTTGCAAAGTGTTTGATGTGGACAATGACACCTTCTACAAGTGCGTCCGTGGTGCAAAGAGTCCACAAGCCAGATGGAAAAAGTTCGTAGACTTGGACACCCCAACTGGAAGTGCCATCAGAGATTATTCGTACAAGACTCCTGGCAGACATATCATTGTGCATAATCCATCCACGGGAGAGATGAGTTACATCAAGCGTGGACAATCTAGGAGCAAACCCTAATGGACATTCTGCATCGTGACTTTGTTGGTCACTCATTTGTTTGGTGGCAGGGAGTAGTCGAGGACAACCTCGATCCATTGCAACTTGGTCGATGCAGAGTTCGCATTCTTGGATTTCATACAAGCGACAAGAAAGATATCCCAACAGACAAACTGCCATGGGCGTATCCGATTCAACCCATCACTAGTGCAGCAATCAGCGGAATCGGACAGTCTCCAACTGGTTTAGTGCCTGGATCGTGGGTAATGGGATTCTTTAGGGACGGAGCAAACGCCCAAGAGCCTGTGATATTTGGAAGCATTGGTGGAATCCCTGAAGAGAAGGCAAATAACCAAAAGGGATTCAATGATCCGCGCACAAGCAAAGAACTGAAGTTCATTCCTAAAGATGAGTTTCGTGTTCAACAGTATCCAAACGATGGCACAGGAGCCATTCTAGAAAATACAACAGAAGGTAAGACATACCCCAAGCATATCGGTGACGGTCCTCACCAAGCAAGACTCAATGAGCAAGACACAAATCGTCTAGCAAGGGGATGCAAAACAGACGAAACCATCATTGGATTGAAGCGCAGAACAGCAAAGGAATCAGTTCCTACTGCGCTTCAACCAAACAGAAGCAAGACCGTTCCTGGCGCTGATCCTGCGGTTGGTGGTTCTGTACGAACTCAGAGTCCCGATGGGCCTGCATGGAATGAACGCAAAAGCGAATATGCTGCACAGTATCCTTACAACCATGTAACCGAGTCCGAGTCTGGGCACACATGGGAATGCGATGATACGCCCGATGCAGAGCGCATCACGGAATACCATCGAAGCGGAACCCACTATGAGGTGTTTCCCGATGGAAGCAAGGTAGAGCGAATCGTGCGCGACAACTACACGGTGATACTGAAAGACAACCATGTGCAGATAGATGGAAACACCTATGTCACCATCGACAAGGCACTTCGTATTCTACAGAACACCGATCAAGAAAATGGCAAGAACTTTGATGTACAGGTTGGTCAAGGAGCCAATGTGAATGTGGAGGTAATGCGTGGAAGCGTAAACCTTACCTTGCATAATGGAGACTACAATGCTTATGTGAATGGAAACTACACGCTAGATGTCACAGGAAACATGACAGAAAGAATCGGCAAAAAGCGGTTCTCTCACTCTGGCGATGACACGCATATCAAGACCAACAAGACTTACATCTTGGAAGCAGCAAAGAATATTCTAGAATCCTGCGGAGGATTCAGAGACATGACAACTGGACTTTACACCGCGCTAAAGTCTGGTCAGTATCATCGTTTCACAAGCAAAGCAGACACCATCATTCGCGGTGCTACCATCCAACTGAACTAACATGGGAATGCCAGTACACAGACTCGGAGACATATGTACAGGACACGGTTGCTTTGGATCAAGAACCAATGCAGGCGCGTCAGGTAATGTGCTTGCAAATGGAATAGGAGTGCATCGGGTTGGCGATCCTTGGCAAACACATTGCTGTCCTAGCAATGGATGTCATGGAGCAACGCAAGCAAGCGGATCAGGAACTGTGTTTGCAAATGGACTTCCTGTAGCGAGAATAGGAGATACTGTGTCGTGCGGATCGCGTAACGAAACTGGCAGCGGAAATGTGTTTGCGGGGTGACACATGGCAGATGGAATTGAAAGAACCAAAGAACTAACGAAACGAGCAGTCGGTAAATGCACTCCGAACGCCGATAGACTATCCAATGCCGTAAAGTCCCTCATAGACAAGGTAATGAAGGGTCAGATATTCGAGAATGCATCTGCGTTGGGCATTTTGCAATGGCTTCTATGCTCAGAAGACATAAAGACTCTTGCCAGTTCTATTCCTCCGTGGTGGTACAATGGAACAAGCACTACGAATCCCGACAATCCGCAAGAACAGGTAACTCCCGCGCAGGTTTACTTCTTTGGAAGATCAAGCACGCTTGGTGGAGATATTCTCGACAAACTGAGAACCTTGCAGTATGGTCCAGAAAACTCTGCAACTCAACAAACCACATTTACCGACAAACTCACACAGCAACAATCAGAGATCAACTCTTTCAAATCTCACACCGATCAGCAGAGCGGAGTAGGTGATCCCGTTACCTTTCAAAGAACAATGGGCATTGCAAGTGCTTATGATTCTGCAAAGCAGCAAATGGAGGGTAAGGATCAGGACAACTTTACTGGATTCTTTAACTCAACCATTCAAGGTCCAATCATAGTACAGCAGATGCTGAATCTGCTATGTGTTCCCGATTCGTTGGGACAAATCCTTCGCAACATCTTAGACTTGATCGCAGGCATACTGCCATTTACCTTAGACGATATCATCGGACTGCTTGGAGGAATGAGTCTAGACGCATTCTTTGACAAACTGGATCAGATGCTGTCTGACCTGGCTGGATTCTTTGAGTATTTGAACTACATCGTATCCCTAGACCTGTCTCGCTTCTCGTTGGCTCAAGCGTATGTGCAGAAGTTTACACTAGGTCAATTCCTGGCAGCAATCGTGAACGGAGATGGAAGAGGAAACTGCATCATGCGCGCCATGCTAGAGGAGTTTACTGGCAGCGATAATCTCAGAGATGCAATCACAGCCATAGACATTGAACGCGATAAGGAGCAGAAAGCAACCGCCGCTGCTGCCTCCGCAACTACAGAACTTGGCAAAGATCGTGCAAACAAGCAGAAGAAAACAGACAAAGAAATCTTCTTTGAGCCTGTTGCAGACGAACTCATCTTTGAGGGCGTGGTCACGGGAACACCCACACCAACTCCCGCACTAGACCCACAAACGGTCGCTCTGCTAGAACAAAAACTTGCGGAGATTGAGCAGCGCACCATGCAAGTTGGATATCGAGTTGCAAGTCTAGAGAGTAATCAAGTCACCCCAACCCCTGACGATGGTATTCACGATGGAGGGTTCTTCGATGAAGATGCAAGTGGTGGATCGGACGGAGTTATTATCGTGGGATGGCCTTCTCCAACACCAACACGAACCCCGACTCCAACTCCAACTCCTCCAGTTGAACTAGGAGTGGACGATGGCGGAATACAGTCTGGTGGTGGAAATGTATTTGGATGATGCGTGTTCTGGCTAATACATACCAACAGGAGATCGCATGACCATACCACAAACCAAGTTCACCGACCTTGATCTGAACTTTGCCAGAAATCCTCTGACAAAGGATGTGAATGTTCTACAGGATGAGTCTGCGATTAAACGCTCTCTGAAAAACATCATACTCACGAATACATACGAAAGACCCTTCATGCCCGAATTCAAGGGCAATGTCACGGCGATGCTGTTTGAACCGTTTACAGACCTAACGGTGATTCGACTAGAGAAGGGCATTCGTGATGCCATATTGTCATACGAACCTCGTGTAGTGCTTCAAGATGTAATTGTTGAGGGCGATCCTGACCGTAACAGGTTCATTGTAACCATTCGGTTTCAGATCAGAAACACATCAAAGGTATCTGAAACACAGTTCTACCTAGAGAGGCTTCGCTAATGGCAGATGCAACCAACAAGATTGCAGTAGACGGACTAGAGTTCTACGAAATCAAAACTAGGCTAAAGCAGTTCCTGAGTTCTCAGGACAAGTTCAAGGATTACAACTTCGAGGGATCGGGGTTGAGTGTTCTACTGGACTTGCTTGCGTACAATACGCACTATATCAACTACTATAGCAACATGGTTGCGAATGAAATGTTCTTGGATACAGCAACTGTGCGAGATTCAGTTGTGTCGCATTCCAAGTTGCTCGGATATACACCAACATCAAACAAGGGCGCCCGCGCTCAGGTATCTGTGACAGTTGCAGCAGATGGAGATGGTGGAATCGCAGATGAGTTCCTTCCACGCTATAGCACATTTCTAGCATCAGCAGGTGGAGCAAGTTTTGCATTCAGAACCATAGACACTTACAAGTTTGAGCCAAAGACATATGATGACAACGGCATAGTTCAAGACTACTGGATTCCTGAAGTAACTCTTGTTGAAGGCAGACCAGGCGTTTCGACATTCGTAGTTGATCGAACCAACTCTCCATCGCAGCGATTTGTTATTCCTGAGACTAACATTGACCTCAGCACATTGAAGGTTAGAGTGCAGGCGTCGCTAACCGATATCTCAGGCTACGATGAGTACTGGACATTGGTTTCTGATCCTCTTCAATTGAATCCTGCAAGCAAGGTATACTTTGTGCAGGAAACAGAAAACACCAAGTACGAAGTGTACTTTGGGGATGATATTGTTGGCAAAGGATTGCAGAATGGAAACATCATTGTTCTAGAGTACCTAGTTACCTCTGCCGATCCTACAGAAGCAAATGGAATCGGCGCAAATGACTCCGATACGGTTCAGTCTTTCAGTCTAGAAGCCAGCGATTTCGCCGATCCCGATGTGGTGACTCTTGATCCCGCTCTCGGTGGAGCAGAGCGCGAAGGAATAGAATCAATCAAGTACTATGCTCCGAGAGGATTCCAGGCACAAGATCGTGCAGTTACCGTGGAAGACTATAGTTTCATGCTTGCTAGAGACTATCCGTTTGCAGACAGCATCTATGTTTGGGGAGGAGAAGACAACTCACCTCCCGTGTATGGAAAGGTTTTCATTTCCATCAAACCTTCTCGTGGAACTAGTCTAACCAACCAAGAGAAAGAAGCGATCAAGTCAGGTATCTTGAAGAAGTTCAATATCGTTGGAGTCACGCCAGAGATTGTTGATCCTGACTACACCTATCTGAAGTTTGAAACAACCGTGAAGATGAATCCAACCAAGACAACTAAAACTCCAAACGAAGTCAAGCAAGTGGTAAAGAATGCCGTGAACTCGTATGTGAATGGAAATCTTGGCAAGTTTGGTGGAAATCTATTGGCATCTCGTCTATCGTCCAACATAGATTCCTCGGACACAAGTGTAGAAGCAAGTGGAACGGTGATCTCTCTAGAGAAGCATATCGCTCCCAACTATGGAACCGATGCAAATTACACAAGCAACTTTGCGAATCCAATAGAGCCAGAAACTTTAACATCCAATGGTTTCCTTCATTACGACTCGTCAAAGGCGTTTGAAGTGTCTCCATACTCTGTTGCTTACCTGAAAGACGATGGAAACGGTCGTGTGAATGTGATTACATACGAACCCGTACCAGGCGCAGCAACCTCTCCAGTTACATCGACATCTACAAATCCCTCTTCTCTTTCTGAAAGACCATTCAGAGTTCTGAAGGCAAGAGCAGGTAGCATTAACTACGGAACTGGACAACTTGATTTGCCAACACTAAACATCGCCGGTCTATCTGGCGTAAATCCAGTATTGAAAGTGGGAGCGCAACCGAGTAACTTTGCAGAGATTGTTGCTGACAAAAATCAACTGCTAGTCATGGACAACAGCGATCCAACATCTAACTTTGTTGATGTTAAGTTGTCCACAGATGGAAGACTGAACTCTCCAAGTTCTGCAAGAAATCAACCAAGATTCCAAGCACCGCAACAGTCACAAACGCAGCAAGCGGCAAGCACAACTCAGCAATCCACACAAAGCAACAACGCCGCGCCAGCACAAGAGTCTGCTCCGAAACCAAAGGGATATCCAAAGTGTTGAGGTAAACCATGCAGGGATACGACAACAAACTACAACATTTTGTTGCGGGTCAGATTCCAGAGTTTGTCTCTGCGGATCACCCCATGTTTGTTGCATTCATGGAAGCATATTTTGAGTGGTTGCAAACCAACGAAGAAGGCAGAAGACTCTCTCCTCTAACTCTACTAGATCAACGCGATATAGACAACAGTTTGGATTCGTTCGTTAAACTGTTCCGAGAAGAGTATCTGAAACACTTTCCACAACAACTGGCATTCGATCAAACCACGGGAGCAATTTTGGACGAGCGCAAACTGATGAAGCATATCAGAGCGTTCTACAAAGCCAAGGGAACAGAGAAGGCATATAAGTTTCTGTTCTTGATTCTCTTTAACACATACGCGGAACTCTACTATCCGAAGGTAGACATTCTTAGACTCTCAGATGGTAAGTGGAATACTCTCTACAAGATGAAGACTACTTCTGCGAACGGACGCAAACTATTCAACTATAACGGTGGAACTCTATCTCAGAGAGATGGTGCGGGAATACTGAAAGCGTATGCCAATATCAAAAGCATCATCCAATACACTCAAGGTGGATATGAAGTTACAGAATACACCATCTCTGCTCCGTTTGGTCAGTTCTCTCCCAACTCTCCAGTACAGATTTCTGCATCAAATCTGTCTCCATTAGTAGAAACCGTATACACAGTTCTTACTGGATTTGAGATTTGCGATACAGGCGAAAACAACACCGAAGGATCAAATGCATGGAAACTGTATCGCATCGGTGATTCCGTTATTGTGTATCCGAAGTACAACTACGGAAATCCTGAAGGAAGCGGAGCATTGGGACAGATTAGCGAGATTGACTATCTCAAAAGTCCATTCTTTGTAAAGACTGGCGAAAGCGATGCCAGAGGACCTGTGAAGAAGTTCAAGATTGTAGATGGTGGAGTAAACTACAATCCCGAAGAGTGGGAAGCAGAAATCGTTTCGCTTGCAGGAAGTGGAACAAAGATCATTCCCCTCTTTGGTGCAGTTATCGAAGATTATGGATTCTATTCCAATGATGATGGTCATGTTTCGTCCAAGAAGAAACTGCAAGACAACAGATTCTATCAAGACTTTTCATATGTCGTGAAAACTGATGAGTCATTCAACCGATGGATAGACACTATTCGCAAACTCATCCATCCGTCTGGAATGGCGGTGTTTGCTCAACAGTATCTGTACAGAATAAGCGGATACCGACTAGACGACAAGAACTTTGTGTTTTCTTACGAAGACCCGATCATTGGACACTATACTCCGTACAGATTCAAAACCTACGAGAACCTTAGAAACAACAGCAGAGGGATTGATCTATACCCAATCGGATACAATCCTTTGCGTGGAACCGTAATTGAAAATGGAACTGAATCTCACGATCCAGGCGACGGCGCTTTGTCAGAAGGATTGATACAAGGCATTCACAACATTTGGTGTTTGGACGCAGACCACAATGGTTCTGACTATACCAAAGTCAACTCTAGTACCATAATTGCAGGATGTACTGGTACTGAAGAACTCCAAGACAAGCACGAAACATGGGAACTATGTACAGGAACTGGTCCTGGATGCTGTCTGTCACAAGACTATTGGATCATCTATAGCCACCCAAATAGCAGAGGCTACTCTCATATGCCACCGTATCTTTGCTATGAGGGAGGACAGGTAGCATTCACTAGATTCTCTTGCATCAAACTGAATGACTTCTTCCACATGATTGATGGACGCTACTATCATTCATTCACTCCTGGCATAAACAAGTTTGAAGGATATGAGACAGATGACTTTGTTTCTCCCGAAGCAACTTATACATCTGGCAGCATCTATGGATTCAACACCGCAGGCGGCGCAACTATAGCGGCAGGAGAACCAACAACACCACACGATCCTCAAAGACAGGCTGCTCCGCTCTTAGGAGAACAAGTCGTTGTAAATGGGTTCTCTGCTGTAAATCAAACACAGACACCCACAAACTGATCGCATAGATACACCGAGGTAACAATGGCATTCGACACACGCATCAGAAATAAATTCAGAGCAACCTTGGCAGAATCTTTGCTAGATGATTTCGATTCTTTGTCGAACTCTCGCTTCTTTCTGTTCTTTGGAAAGAACTCTGAGTGGGCAAATGAAATTAGACCAGACCTAGTAGTGGATTCTGTGCGTGCAGATTTAGATGCATGGATTGATATGCTCGGAGCGGTCAGAATTGGCAGAAGCGATGTCTGTTTGGTTATTCCACGCAATCAATGGCAAAGTGGAACAGTATACACGGAATATGACGATGTTGTGGACTTGGCAAATCCTTACAATCCAAAGCAGTTCTATGTAACCACTTCCGAAAACAAAGTGTACAAGTGTATCTCGAATGCAGGTGGTGTTTCGTCTACAGAACAACCAACCTCTACAAGCACAAATATCTTCTGCACTAGCGATGGATACTTGTGGAAGTTCATGTATCAGATTCCTGATGACCTGTACTACAAGTTTGCAACCGATACCCGTATTCCAGTAGAGTTTATTGAAAACGGTTTCAACTTTGCAGGTGGACTTAGCAATGTACGCTCTCTGCAACTTGCGGTTCAGCAGTCTGCTATTCCAGGCGCAATCAACCATGTAGTGCTGTCTGCATTAGGAGATTCGTTTCCTCTGACAAGCGTTGGAGACAATCAAGTAGTTGCTATTCCAGGCAGAGTTGGAGACAATGTAGTATGGGTTGTTCCTGCTGGCATTCCAGTTGGAACAAACCTAAATGCAGAGGGTGGATTGGTAGGATACAGCATCTATTTCAAGAGTGGATTGGGAGCGGGACAAATCTGCGAGATCATGCAAGCAGAGTGGGGCGCACCAAACACAAACTATGCAGGACTGTTGGGACTTACGCTGAGAGAACCACTAGTAAGACCAATCTCCGCTTCCATCAATCGTACAGAGTTTTCATTGCTTCCGACTGCAAAGGTGTATGGAGATGGAACAGGTTGCCAGTTGCTATGTAAGATGGAACTTATTACTGGAGATTCATGCAACAACACCTATCAGATCGAAGACATTACCGTGCTTCAGTCTGGAAAGAACTATACCAATGCAAGCGTGGTGATAGGACCAGTTACTGCCCGCGCTCCTAGTGCAAGAGCAATCATATCCCCCAAAGGAGGACATGGAGCAGATGCTGTTACCGAACTCGGTGCATCTGAGATCATGGTTTATTGTTCCACTCGCGCAGGAATCGCAGGAGATTTGCCAGCAATCAACAACTTCCGTCAGTTCGGACTGATACGCAATCCAAGACTAGGAAGAGGACCAAACTCAGGAGAGTTCGCTGGCAGCGAAGACTTGGATGGTTACAGACTTCGCATTACCAAACCCAATACCATAGTAGTCAAGATCAAGTTTTGGGCTGATCCTCCGATTTCGGGAAGACACGGATACACCCCATTCAGCGGAGACTACAAGCCTGGACAACTGGTTTCTCAGGTTCAAAGCGGAGCAACTGGCAGAGTAGTTCGATGGATTCCTCCAGTATCTGTATCTTCTGCAAACTGCTGCGCCCCTATAACTGGAAGTGATCCTACTGGTTATCTTTATATCGAGCCGTTGGAAGATAGTGTATTCAGAAACGATCCAACATTGCCCATTGTGGGTCTAAGTGAAAATGGAACGGCTGTCGGGCCATCTTACAACTACTTTCAAGCAGATGACAACTTCCTGCCAACCATCGGATACACCTCCGAAACCTTCGATGCTGGCAAGTTTATTGTTGGTATAGACTCACTTACCACAGCAAGAATTGTTGGATGGGAAGTTGGAACCGATGCTACAGACGGATACCTCATTCTGACACAACTGAATGGTCGATTCCGAGGAGCAACCGTTGATGCATTTGGAAACTATGTGGAAGGTGAACGCATCATCCAAGTTTCTGGCGTTGATCCTTTCTCTGGCGTTTGGGACGGAAGCAATATCAGTAGTACTGGATTCAGAGAAACCAACATTGGAATCATTAGCGGTGATCCACAGCGCGAAACGCTAGTTCGTTCTGCATATAGTCAAACCTTCAAGGTGAATGCCAAGGTTTTGAACAACACCCCAAGTCTGACAGACATTGACGGAACATCCTATCTGTCATTGGACAGTACCATAGACATCCTAGAAGTGATTACAGGTACTGCTGGCAATCCCGATGGAGACTATCGAAAGATTGGAACAGCATCCGTTGTGGACTTCACTCTGACGCAGACTCAATCCGAACAGAGCCTAAACTTGGAACTCACCTCTCTGCGTGGATGGAACCGATCTTTCACTCCATTTGACTTTGCCACTAAAGAAGGGGTACTGTTGGGATTTGGAAAGTCAGAAAGCGGCGATCCAGTATTCCTGTTCACGATTGACAAGGTACTGATCGAACCAAACATCCCTAGCATGGGAGAACGGCCTGATGTAACTCTGCCAGACCTACAGATCAATAGCGGCGAAGTCGTATACATAGACAATATCAGGGCAATCACTCGCAACCCCGAGCGGCTTGAAGAGTTCAAGTTGATTCTACGGTTCTAAAGGACTAAGAATGGCAGAGATCGAACCAACACAATTCGCAGGCTTCCCGTATTACGACGACTATCAGGACAGCAAGAAGTTCATCAAGATGCTGTTCAAGCCTGGTTATGCCTTGCAGGCCCGCGAACTTACACAACTACAGACGGTTCTACAGAAGCAAATCAGTAGATTTGCCAACCACATCTTCAAGGATGGTAGTCCTGTTGTTGACGGTCAACTTGGCATTGTAGAGTGCAACTTTATCCGTGTGGAAATTGCAGTTACTGGTGCAGATGGAGTCTATAGCGAAATCACTCCATCCCAGTTTGTAGGCAAGACGCTTGTAAATCTTGACCAAAATTCGCCGCAACTCAGAATGAAAGTGCTACACGCTGAAGCGTCTGAAGCAGTATCTGCAATCGAAGGGGACAACTACCATGTCCTGTTCGTTGAATATCAGAACTCAGTAACAGTCAGAAATCAAACCACGGGTGCAGATGAAACCATAAACAACTTGGAAAATCTGTACGAGTATCTAACAGGTTCTCAGCAGATGCTTTCTGTTGTGTCTCTTGTAGATGAGACTACAAACGCGGAAGTATACACAAGTCTGCGATGCCGTGTCAAGATGGGCGATCCTGCAAGCGACAAGATTGCTACATTCGGTAAGGCATACTTGATGTCCAACCAAGATGGCATCTACTACATTGATGGAGCATTTGTTCTTGCAAGCGGACAAACAATCGCTCTAAAGCGCAAAGCAAGACTTCAGACAGATGTGTTTGGTCCTCTATCTGCACCAAACTCAGTCGAAACAGAATGGACGAGTTCTCCTGGCGAAACTGCAACATCGGGAGGATGGACATTCGTAACTGGCAGCGAAACACAAATCAACTCGCTTGTTGGTGTTCGTCTATATCAGTTCCCATCGTGTAGAGTTGGATTTACCATCAAGCGCGAAGTCATTGACGCAGATGGTGATTCTTCCTTGCTTGATCCTGCATATGGATCGTACAACTATGCTGCTCCAGGCGCAGACCGATACAAGGTTGATCTAGTTCTAGATCAACTTGCATTCACCAATCTTGACACTCTTGCAGATGTAGAGCAATACAAGACAAACAACTTTGTAGAACTGACCCGCGTAGTAGACGGAAACATTCGCTACTCCGTGAAATATCCAATCTACAGCGAGATCGAAGAGACTTTGGCTCGCAGAACATATGACGAGTCGGGATCGTACACGGTAAAGCCATTTGTACTCGACATTGAAGAGTACTTCAATGATGAAAAGTACTGTGTTCTTCGTAGTGGTGTGAGAGAGATCGAAGGTGCCCCAAATTCCACATACTACACAGTAAGAAACGAAGCAGGATTTGCTGACATTACTGACGGATTCCCTGCAAATATTAGTCTGTACGGAATCAGAAACGACGGTCTTGCATGGAAGGGATTGGTAGCAAACCAAGATACATTCTTGGCAAGACAAGGCGAAGTTGATTTCCGCAGCGGAGGATATGGAACAACTCTACTGTACATGATCTTTGGAACTCCCGAAGAAGGCGACACCATTGTATCTGAGCATTACAACAAGCCAGGAACAAACAATCGTTTCTTCTTGAAGTCTGAGATTCCTGTCACGGGAGATGTGTATGACTTCTTGTATACAAAGGGTGACGGAGAACCTAGAAAGATTCTTTCGCAGACGGGAGATGCTGCTAAAGACTATCTGACAGTTTTCCCTCATGTGTCTGTGTTCTCAGACAATCGCTTCAATGGAAAGTATACTCTTGCTAGACTACATCCCGAATGGTCTTCGGATGCTGCTGATCCAACTACTTCACAGGTAACAGATGCGCTAGAATCAGCAAAGAGCAAACTTGCAGTCGGAATTGGAACAGGTAAGGCGTACATCTATGGATATGAGTTTGAGAACCAAAACACCAAGTTCCTTCCTATCGAAAAAGCAAGAGCGTCTGAAAGTGTAATCGGAGAAGAAGTCAATCTCGTACTTGGAAACTATGTGATTTGCGAACAACCGTTGGGAGATACAACCGCTCCCACAACCCTTCGCATTCCGTCATGGAGTTCAATGCCACAGGTAGAACTGTGGAACCAACTCTCTCCCGATGCTCTAACTGGAAATGCAAATGGAAACACTCTTGTAGGTACTGCTCGTATCCGTGGAGTAAGTCCAAACGAAGGAAAGGTGAATGTTCATCTCTGCGATATTCAGATCAACGATGGACAATACTTTGCAGACTTCGATCACATTCGTTTCCGCTATCAGAATGTAGAAGATACAGTTGTTACTGGCGATCAGATGGCCGGTACTGTAGAACTGTTCAATATCAGCATCACGGGCGGCCCATCGGGATTCGGTGGTACTGCATTCACTCAGGTAGAGCAAACTAGTCCAACTGGAACGGTACTGGTAAACTACTACGATACCATTCTCTTTGCTCCCAAAGCAAACTTGGCAATATTTGATCTTCCGAGTCTTTGCTCGGTCAAGCAAATCAATGAGTTTGCAAAGGTCAAGTATGACTGCAAGAAGTCATTTACCAAACAACTGGTAAATAGCGGAGCGGGTGCTGGTCCTAACTTCGTTGATGGAAGCAGTCTCGTATGGAAACAGTATGGTAGTGGTGCAAATCTCATGTGGATTTTGAGCAATCAGACCACGGGGGTTGGTATTGTTGCCAATGTTTCGGGATCGTCTGACGATACTCTATACTCATTCAAGGGACAAACTCCGCTATCTTCAGCAGGCATTGCTGGCGGTTCTGCCTTTGAAGCATCTATCAATACTGCTCTTTCCACTAGCCTTTCGTTCTTTCAAGCAGACAATCTAGACAAGATCATGCTATTCAATGCAAACACCAACAAGATGTTTACGGTTGGTTCTGTTGCAGACCCTGCGAGTCCGATCAAAGCATTGACCAATGCAGACAAAACTGTTCTGTATATTGTCTACAAGCCAACAGCAGGCGATACACTTGGCATCACAAATAAACCGTTCTCTTTGGAAACGGTGGTATCCGCTCAAACAGCAGGTTCTGCCCCCACAGTAAACTTCAGAAAGAAGTCGGCTGCGGTCATTGGAGAGTATACGGGCACAAAGTGGGACAAGTACTTCGACCAAGACGGATACTTCATGGTTCCTTTGCAAAACTGGGATGGAATTTTCCAGTTCAATGGAGATGACTCGGATGATCCGTGGAATGTTAACTACACCGACGATGGCCAAAATGGATGGGACTTGTGGATTGGCGATGATGATGCAACGAGTGCAACAAACACAAACTCGTTCCAAAATCCAAATCTGCCAGAAGAGTACATCACAAGTCTAGGATTCTCTGATATTCTTTCGGTTGATGAAGTTCTTGTATGGGACAACACAGATGGAGTGGCGAATCCAACTGGTAAGAGAGATATCACCAAGTACTTTGAGATGCTGAATGGGTGCAATGATAACTTCTACGATCACGGAAAGATCGTGATTCGCAAGAGTGTATTGCAAAGCCTAAAGCAGCAGTTCCCAGGCATCTTCAAGAACAAAGGCGATCAACTAGACTACACCCTGTTTGTGCGCTTCAAGTTCTTCAAGCACAGCGGAAGCGGACCATTCACAGTAAACTCATACGAACACTACGATCATCACCCATTCTTCAATCGCTACGAAGACATTCCTCTATACACAAGTCCAGTTTACGGATTTACATTTGAACTCCGCAACTGCTTGGATTACAGACCTTCTAGAGAAAATAGCACCCCTGCAAGAGTTGCAACCGCTGTAGAGCAAGCATCAAACTTCACAGCAACCGATGCAAACCGACCACAGGCACTAGATGAAGATTGCCCGTTGCGCGACAACTCTATGGTTGACGAGTCAACTGGAGCATTTGTTCTTCGTTTGGCGCGCGGAGATTCTGAAACCGTGCTTCCTGCTGTTGGTGTATCTGGCTCGAGGCCAGCAGTCACATACGACTACTTCACTTCTCGCAGAGACAAGATTGTATTGCTGAAGAACCGCGAGTTCAAGATCATCGAAGGCAAGCCAGCGATTCGCCCAGAATCTCCAAAGGATGTTCCTGAGTCGATGTCGTTGTACAATCTGACAGTTCCGCAATACACCTTTGGTCCAGAAGATGTGTTGGTCGATTACATCGACAACAAGCGATTCACCATGAGTGATATTGCCAAACTAGAGAAGCGCATAGAGCGTGTTGAATATTACACAACGCTCAGTCTGCTAGAAAAAGAAGCAGCAGAACTGTCTATTCCCGATCCTGCATTGGGTGGAGCAGAGCGCATCAAGAATGGAATCTTTGTTGACAACTTCAAGGGACATGGTGTAGGAGATGTGTTTAGTCCATACTATTCATGCGCCATGGATTTCGACAAGGGGCATCTGCGCCCGCGCTTTAGCACCAAGCATATCGAATTTGATCCAGTAATCCCTGCATCAAACGAAACCTCGGACTTTGTAGTATCGCCAGATGGTGTAGTGACTCTGAAGTACGACTCTAGCAATCCAAACAGATACATTATTCAACCGATTGCAAGCAGAGCAATCAGCGTCAACCCATTCGATATCGTAAGTTGGCTTGGAACTGTAACTATGTCTCCAAGCACAGATACATGGATTGACACCAAGACTAAGCCAGCAGTAACCGTCAATCTTGAAGGTGAAAACGATGCATGGCAAGGCATGAAGAATGCCTTCGGTACTCAATGGAACGATTGGGAAACCACATGGACAGGTGTACGATCAAGCACCACAGAATCTCTAGGAGAGAAAACTTCTAGTCAGTTCTTGGATGCTCCACATACACGCAGAGCGCCAGATGGTGTAATGCGTAGACGCCTACAGACAACAACCACCCGTACCAATCTAGTTACAGAAACAGTTGACCGTAAGCAGACGCGAGAAGGTGTAAAGACCACGATTACTCCGCAGAGAGTTACCAAAGAACTCGGAGATAGAATCGTAGATGTTAGCGTTGTTCCTTACATTCGCTCTCGTCAGATTACTATTACTGGAAAGTCTTTGAAGCCAAATACGATTCTTCATGCCTTCTTTGACAACACCTCGGTTGACCAGTATTGCCTATTCAATGGAAACAAGGTTACTCCATCGAATCCAATCAAGACTAGTGCAACAGGTGAAGTCGAAGTAGTATTCAATTTGCCTGGTGGGGTATTCAAGACTGGCGAAAGACAATTCCGCCTAACCGATAGTGCAACGAATGATCTACCAAAGAGCAACACATCTGCCGATGGCAGTTACTTTGCTCAGGGATTGCTACAGACGAAAGAGAATACCATTGTATCTACTCGCGTTCCTACAATCACTCGTCAGAGTGTCAAGGAAGAGCGTGTGGTGCGCGATGTGGTGACTCGTGTTCAAACAGATTCGTCTTCAAACATCTCTTGGCGCGATCCTCTTGCTCAAACATTCCTAGTAGATGTTGCGAAGAATCCAAAGGGTGTTTGGGTGCATAGCATTGACCTGTTCTTCAAGAACAAGCCAACAGGATCGTCTGCTCCGCCGGTAAGAGTGCAGATTAGACCAACCGTAAATGGATATCCTCACTCTTCAATGGTGCTTCCATTTGCAGAAGCAGCATTGAATGCTTCTGAGGTTACTGTTGTGAGTGGTCTTGGAACCGATCTTCCAACGATTGACGATGCAACCAAATACACAAGATTCCAGTTCTCTAGCCCCGTGTACTTGATTCCTGGCGAATACGCTATTGTGATTATGAGCAATAGTGCAGAGTATGAGTGCTATATCGCCGAAATGGGAGAAGTTGCCATTGGAACAGAGAATACGCGCATTACACAGCAACCATATGCTGGCGTATTCTTCAAGTCTCAGAACGCAAGCACATGGTCTGCGGATCAAAACACAGACTTGATGTTCTCCCTAAACACTTGCAGATTCAATCCAACCCCCAACAACGACAACACTTGGTCGATTCAGTTTGCTCCAGTTGCTGGCGATCTTGGATTCAGCACAACCGATCCCGATTTTGAAGTTGATGCCATGAAGATCGTTGCTCAGATGCTGAAGTTCGATGGTACAGAAATCAATGCCAAGATTTCTTTGATGGACTCGAACGGTAGTCGAAGAGAGTTTGCAGTACCTCTGAACGAAAACTTCGCTCCACGACCAGTTGCATTCCAAATGAATGCAGATAGCAGACTCATATTTGAGTTCACAAGCACCGATCCGACCCTCTCACCTTGCGTTGACAGCGAGCGCGTGAGCGCCATTCTGATCGACAACATCATCGGTGATCCTGAACCAGCCAGTCAAAACTGGGAAGTCGAATACAAGGCTCGTCCTCCTTATGAGATTGATGAAGTAAATGGCGAAGGAAATCTAGTATACCCAGTTAGCAGGTACATTTCTCGCAGAGTCGATCTGCTTACTGGTCTAGAATGTGACGATTTGAAGGTGTATCTCAGCGCCAATCTTCCAAACTACACCTATGTAAATGGTGCAAGCGGACAAGACACAGAGATCAAGACTTCTATTGAAGTGTGGGCAAAAGTACAAACCGCTGACTCAGATGTTCCTTTTGATGATCTGAACTGGATGAGAATGGATGTGAACCCTCTGCAAGCAACACAAATTGCCACAGATGAAGTGACATTCACGGAATACTCATTCACTATGCCAGAGTATTCGTATCCAAGTCCTAGCGCGCCCAGAACTGGTTATACCAAGGCTGAGCAACAATTTGCGGTTCCATTCACGCGGTATGCAATCAAAGTTGTGATGTACAGCAACAATGGAACTATCGTTCCGAAAGTCAAAGACCTACGAGTAATCGCGGTGGTATAACACATGGCAAGCAATCCCAAAAACAGATACACAGAATCATCGCTTCAAACAGATACAACTAAAGTCGTATCGGCTGTTAGCGCAGATACAGGCGCATCTGTAGAGATCGTCTTGCTGAATGATCTTGTCAGTAGTTTTCAAGCAGCAGCACCCGTAATCAATGCAGAAATTGCAAGAGTTCAGGGTCAGCCTGGAGTGCAGTTTGCTGAAAATGCCAGCGATGCTGCAAAGGTGCAGGCAACAATTGACAAGCGCACCGCTAAAGCAGCAGCAAGAAACACAGTAGATACAATCGAGACACTAACTGATCGTATTGCAGTTCTTGAGGCACAGGTTTTGGGCTTGCTGAGATGCTACCCACTATGCACCGTAACCCCTTCTCCAACAGTAACGGTGACATTCACCCCAACCGTATCTCCTACTTCTTCAAGAACTCCAACACCAACACCTTCACCTACAAGATTCCCCGAGTTTACACCAAGTCCGACTCTGACAATTACACCGACGCCGAGCATTACGAGAAGTTCTTCTCCATCTCCTTCACCATCTCCAACAAAGTCTATCACTCCAAGTCCAAGTTTGAGTATTACAGTAACTCCAACTGTAAGTCCAACTCGTTCAGTTACACCAACTCCAAGTGTAACAAACACTCCAGTAACATCGCTTTCTCCATCCCCGTCAGTTACTCCAAGCATTACTGTAACACCGACAAAGACACCGACACCTACAGTATCACCGAGTCTAACTCCGACAATTTCACCAACCGCATCTGTGACTCCAACTCTAACCCCAACACCTTCTCCATCTGCTTCAAGTACGCCAGTTGGAGAAGCATAATACCGATACATAGTCGCATAGCAGCATAGGAACCTCATCTGATGCCAACTTGCCCAGACCCAAATCTAAATCTAACTGGTTGCGAACCTCCGTTCCCACCGCAACCAACCCCATCTCCGAATCCACCTGAGTGGGATTTGTGTGTCTGCAATGTTCACATCGGACTAACTGGAGTAAGTCTTCCATTTGACAATGTTCCTCCTACAGCAGATTCCACTACTGGAAGCGAGGGATACATTGTAGATGTGTTTGTGCGTAAAGATACCGCTGAATCTGGCACAACACTAGAAGATGCTTTCTATCTCAGATGGCCTGGACCAGTTACAGGTGCTGATTTCTATGACTACAGTACGCATCTAAACAGCAACTGTGGATTTGCTCCAACTCTATATGCCTTCCGTGGACAATGGATCGTCTTCAGACAACAAGATAGATCAAATGCAGGACATCAAATCTGCATCGCTACAAGTGCAATCGGAGACTTGAACAGCGGAGTTCTTTACTCTGTAACAGGAACTGCCGCGACCAACGGAAATCTACTGTACCGCGATGCCTCAATGGAGGTGGATGCTCCGTGGGAAGGTGGATCATACACGGCGCTACTGCACGAATTGCCTTCGACAATGAATTGTCCGTGCGTTGGTGGAGGAGGTTGTGCAGGACAACCGTGCCCTAACTTGGCATTCCGCGTTCCTGCTTGTGCGCCCGATGTTCTATACTACAGAGAGTACTCCACCGATGGAACTGAGATTCGTGGTGGAAAGATTGTCATTATTGGAGCATTGCCTGGCTTTGAGTGCGGAGTAACTGGAGAATGCAATGTCCACGACAGACCGTGGGAGACACCGCTTTCTCCGCTATCTCTCGGAGACACATTCTACGAGTGGTATGCAGCAACAAACAATATCATCTCTGCCCTTGATCCTCTTCGCATCTACGATGTGAAGGCATTGGGAGGATTGAAAGAACTCGTTCCTTCTCAGAACGGAGTTCTATATCTTGAAGCAGATGTTGGTGCCGGACTTCGCATCTTCCCTCCTACATCGCCAGTTAATGGACTCCCACAAGACTGCGCGAATGGAAAGATTGTACTTGACATCTTTGGTCTACCCGAAGTTCAAGTAACAGGATCGTATGATAAGTTTGAAGACGGCAAGGGAAGAAATCAAGTCAAAGATACTGACTTGTTCGTGTTTGAGCGATTCGAGATTGATGAACTTGGAAATCCATCTCGCAGAGGCATTGATCCCGCAAACACCGCTGCAATGCTGTACAAGGTTAAAGCGGAACATATGCTTCCGTTTACCATTGCCGGCGATCACAGATTCACGGGCAAAGTTGCATTTGAATCTCCCGCAATGGAGATCAATGCCACTAAACTGACCATTGATGACAAAGCCATTGAACTGGGAGCGAGTCCGTTCTTAGAGTTCACGGTAGTCATGGTGAGTGGTACAGCATCGCAACTCATTGCAGGAATGAGTCACGATCCCGACGGCGATTCGTACTACTATGAAGGTGGATCGCTAGAGAACGATGAAACCGATCCAGGCAACACCTATACTGGTCTAACGGGTGAGTGGGTTGTACAAGAGCATCTGCGCGTAAGCACCTATGCGAGAACTGAGCCAGGTTCAATTGATCCTGTTAGCGGATACACAGATGATCCATACGATCTAACTGGTAGCGCAAACATCTCTGCATACCTGAATAGAGGTCCTGGATACAGCGCAACCGATACGGATGGAGCAGGGGTTGTTCTGCATAACAACAACATCGGAACGCCCGAGACACCCGAACTAACAGGAACAGAATACTCTCGCGCTAGTATCATCTCAGTAAGCAACATTACTGGCGGAGGTTCACAAGCAACTGTAAAGGTTCGCATCTATAACGATGTTCCGTTCCAAACAGGAAAGGTTGCATACACAACTCGCAGCGGAGTCAAGTTCACAATCAATGTGATCTCTGGCCAAGCAGGAACCGATATTGATGTAAATGGTGGCGGTATCATTCTAAACTCGTCCCAAGGCAACAAACAAATCCTTTGGGCAAATGTGAATGATGCATGGACTCTGAATCAGAATCTTGCAGTAGATACCCGATACCATGTGCTGACTCCGTTCAATATTGCAAACGGTAGCAGTAACTTTGCAAACAACTCTACTGGATCGCACAACTACTGGAATGTGCATCAATATCTTGATGCAACTCTGATTACAGGCAACCATTGTCTAGACAGCACAGACAACGGACTGTTGCACTTTGCATTTGTTCCAACTGGAGTAACAGGAACAGCAGGACACATCCCTGCACTTAGTATTCTGCCATGTGGTGGCATTTATATCCACAACATTACTTGCTCTCCGCAGTTCAATGTAGAGGGTGGAACAAAACCAAATAGTGTTGTGGTCACAAACGAGTTTGGTGTGTTGGATCACACTCAGCAAGATAGAATCTTTGTGCCTGTAACAGGTGCTGCCAACTACACAGACTTTGATGTTGGAGATGTTGTTGGTATCAACTCTAATGGAGCATTGTTCCTAGCCAGAGCAGATACCCGCGACAATGCAGAAGTTCTTGGAATTGTCGTGCAACAAGTAACAGGCGGAGGTAGCGATTGCGACATTGGCGGTGGAGTTGCTACAGCAGAAGGATGGCTCATTGCTGTTGGCAATCTCATTGATTGGACAGTAGGAATGTGCGGTCTTGCTGACATTACGCCTGGATCAGTTTACTTCTTGAATCCAGTAACGGGTGGAACCCTAGTAGATTGTGAACCGCTAGAAGTCGGATACATTCGCAAACCAGTTGTGCTTGCAGTAAACGATTATCAATTGCTTGTGACAAACTACGAAGGTGTAGTGAATGGAGACTACTTCCAAGAGAATCCTGTGCTTCGCATAGACGATCTCAGGGATGTTGATGCCCCTGTAACTGGAGCGGATGCAGTACAAGATGGTCAGATTCTTGTATGGAATGCAACCACTCAAATGTGGGAAAACCGAGACAATACGCTGACGGTATATCAGCAATCGGTTACTGGAAACAATAATGCCACTCTGAATGATATCGTGGTGAGTTTTGGACCACAACCACTTGCACAAGAGATTGATTTGCTCACAGGTGGTTCCATGTTTGTGTGCGACTTTGAACTGTGCGGTTCTGTGTTCTATCGTCCAAGTGCGGCAGGAGCAGGTACTCCAAATACAGAAGGCTGGTTCTATGGCTCCATGCGCGATCTTGCGTTCCGCTTGGATGGCGTTGGAACAGATACAGGAACATTCACCGTATGGTCTACTACTGCTTCTAACACAGGATCAGGAAACGACTTGCATCTAGATGCAACAGGATTGTGGGACTCTGCAAGCAGCGTCGTGTTCAGTATCAACCAATCAACCCGAGCAATCACTTGCACAGTTACCATTGATCCAGGCGGAGGAAACAATCCACGCAGTATTGGCAAGTACAACATTACTGCCAGAATGACAAATGTGCGCGTCATCCCAATGCCGACTGCTACAGCATGATCTAAATAAGGTGAGGTTTCCGCCATGGGAGTAAGCGCGTTTCACAGATCATACTGGGACGGTAGAGCATACCGCCGCACCAAGATTTACCAACAGGATCACACATTTCTGTTCGGAGATGTTGTGCGTTGGGATGGTGCCACTCAGAAGTGGGTGCTTGCTTCTGCCGATTTGGCACACAATGCAGAGGCGTTGGGAGTGGTCAGTCACAGCGGATACCGTGGAGCAGACAACACGGCATCCACCCTAGATTACTCGTTGCGCGCTTTGCCATCCTACGAGTTCGATCACAGAACGCAGACCGAAGAATCCTGCAATAACCCGCGACACTATTTCAGTATAGTGTTCCGTGGCGAGATCACCATTCCCGATGCTCTTGACATCGACTATAGCCAGTATGCTTTGCTTACAGGAACCGATTCAGTAAGAGAACAGTACACACCAGGCGGTGTTTACTATCTGAGTCCGTTTCCTAATGAAGCAGGTAAACTAATCCGCAAAAGTCCTCTTGAGTTTGGCGGAGTCTTGGCAACAACGGTTGTGAAACCAATGCTTGTTGCTTTGGATCACCGCAGAGCAGTTGTGGTGAACTATATTGGATCGAAACTAGAGAGTTTGCCAGAAGAGTGGATCAACATTCAGGATGTTCAGAAGGTTGGTGCAGTTGGTGCTTTCTTGGAAACTACTGTTCCCGATTCATGGATTCCTTGCGATGGAAGACTGTGCAACACTTCTCAATATCCCCAACTAGCAGAAGCGATTGGTGGAAGCGTTCGTGTTGCTGCTACGCTGACTCTTGAAGGTGATGCTCCGCAGGCAGACACATTTACTGGAATTGAAGGATACTGCATTCTCGACTTTACTGGAGAGAACATTGATGTAAGTGCAGCAGTTCTACAAGAACCGCTCAATATCAAACTACAATCGAGCAGCGGATCAGGAGAAGTTGCTGCCATCATCGACAGCATCATAGACAACAACAGACTTCGCGTAATCGTTGATCGTAGCGCACCACCTGAAGGTGTGACCGAATATCAAGTTGGACAAGCACTACAAGTCAAGGTTCGCGCTCCGTATATTCCAGGCATTGATCGTCAGTTCTTTGTTCCAAATCTTCGTAGTAGAACTTTGCGCGGTGCCGATCCGTATGCTGTGTTTGAAGGTAGCAATATTCAATCAGACGCAGGCGACTATTCAGGAAGCAACACCAATCCACTTGATCTTGGTGGAGACATTCAGAGTGGAACAGGATACAGCGCGACTGTTGATGTTCGTGCAGATGCATTGAAGGTTATATTTGCCATCAAGGCACTTGCCGTAGACTGCGGTACATTCATCAACGATTGCTGCGCGCCTCTGAACCCTGTTGGTCTAAACGATAACGCGATCATCAATGGTGCATTCTTGGTATGGCAGCGAGGAAAGGAATTCTCTCGCCAAACATTCGATGCTCAGCCAGAATATACAGCAGATCGTTGGTTTGAAGACTTTAGCGTTTCTCCTCCAATCCAACCACCGCTAACTGGAACATACCATGTACTAAAGAAGGGAGTTAAGCGTACTCACTTCAATCCTGCATCTATGGTAGTTCCGCTTGATCCAGGCACCGTGGTTGCTCCTGGCGCAAGAGCAGAGGAGTTGCCAGACGATATCACCACATATGCTCAGTTCCAAGGCACTTTGATGACGGCAAATCGTCCTCATGGTTCTCCGACCACAACATATTGGCCTTCAGTTGCATTGGTAACTGGTGTGGATTACGAGTCATATCACTACTTGGAAAATCGCATAGAGGATGTTCGCACATTCAGCGGTGAGCGAGTTACCCTGAGTTTCTGGGCAAGAGGAACTGATCCAGGCGACATCTATGTAACCCTTCGTCAGCACTTTGCAGGAAATCGAGGCATCCTAGATGATGCGTATTCCACTCCTGTTAAGGTAACATTAGATGGAAGCGCAAACTGGAATCGCTATGAAATTGTGCTAGACATTCCCGATGTACAAGATACCAAGCCATCAGACGGATATCTTGGAGGTAACAACTTCTTGGGTGTTCAGTTTTGGACGATGTACTTTGCAGGCGGATGTACTGGAACACCAAATCCGAATGTTTACGATACAGTAGCGACCACTCCAGGACCAGAAGACAACAATCTTCCACTTCCACCTCAGCCAATCGGAGCGGGTGCAGGATGCCCAGACGGATGCAAACTATACCAAGCGGTCAGAACTTACATGAAATGCGCCGAGAGTGCAGGATGTACTCCATGCGGTGCTTGCGGAACATCTGCAAGTATTGTATCTTGCTGCACTACTCTTGTGGTTGAATACGGAGAAACCATCTGCGTTGGTACTGGATGCGGAGG
>Ga0129333_10000859_pt1 | contig 26742 bp, 23 predicted proteins | sample CPB6_08_DNA_FD_94474 | JGI IMG/M metagenome (GOLD analysis project Ga0129333, IMG submission 94474) | Freshwater to marine salinity gradient microbial communities from Chesapeake Bay, USA - CPBay_Sum_0.6_0.8_DNA | ecosystem: Environmental > Aquatic > Marine > Coastal | place: USA: Chesapeake... | reverse complement strand
GGGTGTCGCCGCCGGAGGCCCGAGGTGCCGTCCGTCGATCACGTCGAATCGCGCGCCGTGCAGCGGGCAGACGACGATGTTTCCCCGCAGTCGTCCTTCGGAGAGGCGCGCGTCGCGGTGCGAGCAATTGTCGTCGAACACCCGAACCTCGCCGTCGACGCGGCAGATCACCACTCCGTACGGACCCAGCTCCTCCACTCGCCTCATGGAACCCTCGGGAAGGTCGACCAAGTCACCGACATCGATGCTCTCGCTCGGCGAACTCATTCGTCCGGCTCGAATCCACCGGCCAACAGCATCTCTCGCACCCGTTTCTGCAGGTGCCGGGCCCGGACCTCTTGGTAGTTGCCGAGGGTTTGCCCCCGCTTGCGACTCGCTCGGAACCCGCGCGTCTGAGCGGCCAGATTCGACGTGTCCTGATCGTAGATCCGACCGAGTCCGCCGAGTCCGGGCACGGTGGTGTAACTGTCGTCGACGCCGAGGTCGATCACCTCCGGTGGTGGCGGCGCGGAGCCGTGCGGCGGGCGCGGACGAAGAATCAACAGGTCGAAGATCGATGCGTCGACATCGTCGGGATCGGGTCGGAAGCGGTACACCATCGGGAGCGAGAGTCCGGGAAAGAAGAAGGCGTTCGGGAAACAGAAGTATTCGATCGAGTCGAGCACCATCGATTCGCTGGCCTCCGAGAAATCGTGCCCGTAACGCTCGCCCAGATCTCGCCGAACGAACTCGGCCCATTCGTCGCGGGCGCGTCGGCCGGGCGGCAACACCGGGCGTCGCTCGGCCGGCAGTCCGCGCGTCAGCCCGGCAAAGAGCTCGTCCTCGCTCCGTGGCGCGGGACGCTGCGGACTCTCGAGACCGATCGTGTGGACGAAACGACTCACGTTCGGAGGAAACACGTCGTACTGCGTGGTGACTTCGTCACCCAACTGCCCCGTCGAGTGCGTCTCGCGCACGTGGTAGGCCTCGAGGAACGCCTCGATCGCCGCCTTCCAGTTGCAGGGCAGACGTTTGCGGACATGGGTCTCGACGTATCGCGACTCGAAGTCGAACTCGGAGAAGTGTTGGGTCAGCACGCCGACGTGCTCGGCCAGGGGACGAGCCTCGGGATCGAAGTTCACCCACACGAATCCGGCGAAGGTCTCGACGGGAATCCGTGACAAGCCGTGCGTCGACTCCGACACGTGCGGAAAGTCCCATCGATCGGGAACATCGAGCAGTTCCCCCTCCAGCGACCACGTCCAACCGTGGAACGGACAGGTGAGACGGGACGAGAACCCGCACGAGCCCGGCGGCTTCAACTGCGTGCCCCGGTGCATGCACGAGTTGTGGAACGCGCGGATCTCGCCGTCGTTGCCGCGGACGATCAGCGCCGAGTGCGGGCCGACGTCGTGGACGTGATGGTCGCCGGGTTCGGCGAGGTGATCGACGTGGCACGCCCATTGCCAAGTCGACGACCAGACGTGATCGAACTCGGCGCGAAACCATTCCTCCGACGTGTAGACCGAGTACGGAACATCGGAGTCGCCGAGGAACAGCGGTGAATCCACCAACAAGGGCCACGGTGGTCGGCGTGGGTCGGCCAGCAACTGTTCGCGCAGGGTCGGACCCGGAGCTCTCGCCTCACCCGGAGCCATCGCGTCGTCCATCACGTCGAAACCCTATGTCCTCGTCTCCCAGCCGTGAACGCCCTCAGCGGTCGACGATCTCGACCCGGACCCGCTTGTTGCCCTTTCCCTTGTTCTCGACCTTCGTGACGCGCACCCGTCCCACGAGACCCGTGGATCGAACATGGGTTCCGCCGTCGGCTTGCTTGTCCAGACCCACGATGTCGACGACCCGAATCTCCGACACCGACTCGGGTATGAGGCTGACTTTCGTGCGGATGAGATCGGCATCGAGCAGAGCCTCCGACCGCGGGAGGAACTCCACGCGAATCGGTCGGTCGGCATCGATCTCGGCGTTCACCAGTTGCTCGATCCGCGTCGCGAAACCCTCCGGCACCGGGTCGAACTCGAAGTCCATGCGCGCCGACAGCGGCTCCATGTTTCCGCCGGTGACCGGCACCTTCCACTCGTTCCAGATCACTCCGCACAGGATGTGCATGGCCGTGTGGGTACGCATCAACGCGAACCGCCGGTCGTGGTCGACGCGACCCGCCACCCGAGCGCCCGTGGTCGGCACGGCACCCTCCAGCGCGTGCCACACCCAGATGTCGCCATCGGGTGACGCGCCTTTCCTCACATCGACGACGCGCGATCCGGCGAGTTCCCCCGTGTCGTGCGGTTGCCCGCCGCCGGTCGGATAGAACGCCGTTCGATCCAACGCGACCGAATCCCCGTCGACAGCCAGCACGGTGGCCTCGAACTCCAACGTGTCGACGTCGCGCAAATGGATCAGATCGGTGTCGGGCATGGCGACAGTCTCGTCCATTCGGTGGTCTTCCGTTCACCCGCAGTCGGCCGGTCGTAGAGTTCTCGCATGCTGCGTCGCCGGGGAAGAACTCCGCTCCTGATGACGGCGGCGTGGGTCGTCGCGTCGTGCAGCGGTGGAAACAGCAGTCCCACACCCGACAGCGAGCCGGAACGCACGACCACCACGATCGCCCGGGCCAGCGACGGCGCCTTGCGACTCGGGCTACTCGTTCCAAGGTCGGGCACGGGGGCCTCGCTCGGTGAGCCATTGGTCGCGGTCGCCGAAGCCTCGATCGATCGCATCAACGAGTCGGGTGGTGTCAACGGAGCACCCGTGGAGATCGTGATCCGCGACGAGGGTGCCGACGACACCACGGCACTCGCCGCGGTCGCGGCATTCGTCGAGGAGGACCGCGTCGACGCCGTCGTCGGACCGCTCTCGTCGCGCGTGGCGCTCTCGATTCTTCCCACTCTCATGGATGCCGGAGTTGGCGTCTGCTCCCCGGCCGCCACCACCACGTCGCTGGCCGATCTGCCCGACAACGGTCTGTTCGTGCGCACGAGCCCGACCGACACGCTGGCCGCCCTCGCCATGGCACAGGTGGCCGCCCGAACCGGCGAAACCGAGATCGCCATCGCCTATCCGGACGATCCCTACGGACGCGACTTCGTCGCCGACGTGAAGCGTTCGCTCGAGCTCGAGGGCCTCAGTGCCGCGGTCGAGGTGGCCTACGACCCGGGCGACGACGACTACGGGGAGGAGGTGGCGACGACGATCTCGACGAGTCCCGAGGTGGTGATCCTGCTGTCGGGTAGCGACGGCGGATCGAGATTCCTCGGCACTCTCGCCGTCGAGGCTCCCGGTGTCACGGTGATCGTGAACGATGCCTTCTCGTCGGTCGACTTCTCCGACGACCCGAATCTCGAGTCGCTGGCCGAAATCGACATCGTCGGTGTCGCGGTCGACACCTTCGTCGGAACCGCCCGTGCATCGGGCGGCGAATCACCGATCGGTCCCACGGGATCCACCACGACGACTCCGGTCGGTGGCACGGGATTCCCGACCACGGGATCACCGGCGACCGGCCCTCCCTTGTCGACCGCCACGATCGACTGCATCGATCTACTCGCTCTCGCCGCCGAATCAGCCGGCAGCGACGACCCCGGTGTCTTCATGCCGCTCGTGATCCCGGCCAGCAAGGGAGGCTCGGGGTGCACCGACTTCGCCTCGTGCCGGGAATTGCTGGAGTCCGGCCTGAACATCGACTACAACGGCCCATCGTCGGTTCTCTCCCTCGACCCGAACGGCGATCCCCTTCTGGCCGTGTTCGTCACGTTCGGGATCGATGCCGCAGGTTCGGCCGAGTACCGCGACACCATCGGTGTGGTGAGCGCCCCCTGAACCGGCGCTCCCTCGAACGTCCACCCCGTGGACATCGGGCGTCCAGATGCGATACTGGCGGCCTTGCCGTTCTCGTCATCGCACCACTCACCGCGCACCCCGAGAAGCATCGGGTTCGTCGCCTCCGTCGTCGTGACCATCGGCGTCGCGACGGGTCTCACCGCGTGCGGTGATTCCTCGCATCGGTACATCGCCAACAAGAGCGAGAACATCTACCTGAAGGTTCCCGATGCCTGGGTCGATCTCGACTTCGACGACGCCGACCCCGATCGGTTGGAGGCACTCACCAGTCAGGTGACCCTCGTCTGGCGGGCCGGCGCCACCCCCGACGTCGGCGGAACTCCCGATTCAGTCGATCCCGATAGCCCACTCGCGTTCGTCGCGGTTTACGAAGTCGATGGTCAGTTGAACCAGCAGATGTCCGCCTCCCTCGCCCGTCTCGCCGCATCCCCGCTCGGCTTCGACCCGCTGCTCCCCAACGACGACGCCCAGGGTTCATTGGTCGAGGTACTCGACTACGTTCCGCTCGACTTCGACGACATGAGTGGCTCACGAGTCATCTTCCGCTACCGCGACGAGCCCACGGCCGAATGGAGCGAGATCTACGACGTGAGTTCGGCCTACGACTCGAGTCGATTCCGTCTCTACGTCCTGCAGGTTGGTTGCGAGACCACCTGCTTCGAATCGAATCAGGATGCGATCAAGAAGGTGGCTGACTCGTGGCTGGTGACGCAATGACCGACATTGTTCCCGTCGAGACCGTTTCGGTGAACGTTCCCGTCACTGAGGCTCCTCCGGAGAAACGGCGCCACATGTTCTTCTTCGACCGGGTGAAGGTGTTCGTTCTCATCGCGATCTTCTTCCTGATCGTTGTTTCATACGAACAGAGCCAGATCCCTCTCATGTCATGGGGTGACGCCTTCCGTGATCAGTTCGAGGCCAAGTGGTGGCTCTGGATCGTGGCCGGTCTCGAATTCATTCGCCAGGTTCACTATCTGATCGGTCAGGGTTCCGCACGCTGGAACACGTTCTGGGAGCGTCGCGTGTGGGGCGGTTGGGACCGGCTGATGTCGCGACTCAATCCCTACACGAGGTTCCGACTGAATCGAATGGTGAAGCGACTCGTGTTCGTGGCCATCCTCGGGCTGATCCTCGCCTGGAAGTGGGGACTCCCCTTTTTCCAGGCTCTCGCCGAGGCGCCGAGCCGGTGGTTCGAGATTCTGTTCGTCGAGCGCCAGGTGGGCACGCCGCTCGCCATCTCGATCCTCCTCAGCGTCACCTTCAGCGCCTTCTACCTCATCTTCTTCTACGGCATCTTCTTCCTCGGCGGAGTGGAGACCTTCAAGCCGGGCGAGATCAAGACGCGGTTCTCGAACATTTGGGGTCAGGACCACGTGGTGGCCCGCGTGAAGGAGAATCTCGACTTCCTCGAACGTCCGCGCGAGATCGAGTCGAAGGGCGGCTACGTGCCGAGTGGCATCCTGCTCTGGGGTCCGCCCGGCACCGGCAAGACGCTCATGGCCGAAGCGGCCGCTGGCGAAACAGAACGACCGTACGTGTTCGTCGATCCGCAGGCCTTCGTCCAAACCTTTCTCGGTGTGGCTCCGATGAAGATGAAGTGGCTCTACCGCAAGTTGCGGAAACTCTCCCTGCGCTACGGCGGCGTGGTGGTGTTCTTCGACGAAGCCGATGTTCTCGGCAGCCGTGGTCAGATCAGCGGCCAGTTCGACAACGCCGATCGCCTCGTGCGCGACCAGGTCGAACACCTGCACTGGTTGTCTCCGGCCAGTCAGCACCTGGTGCTCGACCAGATGCGCGCCGATACCGGTCGAGCACCCGACACCTCCACCACTCCGGCACCGCGTCGCTCGTTGCGCGAGCGCATCATGGTCATGGGGTCCGGCGGCGGCATGGGAACTCTGCAGGCTCTTCTCACCGAGATGAACGGTCTCAACAAGCCCCGTGGGTTCTTCTCGCGTCGCATCCGTCAGTTTCTCAACATGCCGGCCAAGCGTCCGCCGAAGTACCGGATCCTGCACATCTTCGCCACCAACCTGCCGAGTGCCCTCGACGCCGCCCTGCTGCGCCCGGGCCGAATCGACCGCATCTACAAGGTCGGCTATCCGATGAAGGAGGGTCGCAAGCGCACCTACGAGGGTTACTTCGCCAAGGTGAAGCACACCCTCACCGCCGACGACATCGATCGCCTCGCCGTGATGACCCCCTACTCCACCGGTGCGTCGATCAAGGATCTCGTGAACGAGGCCCTACTGGTGGCTCTGCGCGATGGACGAGAGATCGTGACATGGAGCGATGTCGTTCGCGCCCGCTACCTGCGCAAGGTGGGCGAGCACGAACACGTCGACTTCATCGAACGCGAGCGTCACGCCATCGCCATTCACGAGGGTTGCCACGCAGTGAGCGCGTACCTGCGACGCAAGGACCTCGTCATCGACTTCGTGAGCATCGAACCGGGCGGCAGCTACCTCGGGGTGGTTTCGTCCACCTACGACGACGAGACCTTCCTGAGATGGCGCAGCACCTTCGAGATCGACATCCTCGTGTCGTTGGCATCGCTGGCCGGTGAGCGACTGTTCTTCGGTGGCGACTCCTCGGCCGGGGTGAGCGGCGACCTACGCAATGCCACCACCATCTCCACGTGGATGGAGGCGATGTGGGGCATGGGCGGCACGTTGTCGTCCGCCCCGGCCCTCATGAACTCCATCGGTTCCGGTTTCCCCATCGCCACCGGCCTCAACATCGACCGTGAGAATCAGTCGATATCGGGTCGCATCGAGAGCCGGCTGGGTCGCATCTACGACCAAGCCCGCGAACTGCTCACCGAGAAGCGAACGATGGTGCTGGCGGTGGCCCACGCGCTCGAGACGCACAAGACGATCAGTGGCGAGGACGTGGCCGCCATCATCGAGGGCACGGTCGGGCCCAAGGTCGACGGGCGGCCGTATCACCATCCCGACTTCGCCGGTCTGGCCGAGGCGTACCACGCGATCGCACTCGAGGCGCACCGCAACGTGGCCGACGTGGAGGCCGAACTACCCGCGTTGCCGTCCGTCGACTGATCGACGACGCACCAACATCGAACCACTGAGGATCGCGACCACTCCGATCGTCAACCAAACCCCGACGGGCACCGTTCGCGAACCGGTGGCGGGCAAGAACGCCGGCGTCGGGGTGGGAGTCACCGGAAGGGGTGGTGCCGAGACGACCGATGAGGGGCCGTACCGAAAGGTCGTTCTCAACTCCGTGAGTTGGACCGGGTCGTACACCGAGAGGATCACCGTCACGGGTCCCTGAGCCGGTGCCACCGCGCGGATCTCGGTCGGCGACACCAAGGTCACCGAAGTCGCTGGAAGATCTCCGAAAGTCACATCGGTGAGATCGGAAAAGTCCGTTCCCCGAATCGTGACCGACGTGCCTCCCTCCACCGGACCGAACCCCGGTTCGAACGACGTCGGCCGGGATCCACGGAACGAGTCGATGACCCCGGTGACCGCCACGTAATCGTCGACCGTACCGATGAGATCTTGATAACTCCCGAGCGCGAGACGCGACGGTGACCCGAACTCGGCGATCGAGGAGGCACCGGGGACTTCGCCCGCGGGTGCCCACGCACCGTCCTGGAGCACCGCGATACCTCGGATAGTCGGGTCGTCGACCCCGTCGAAATCGCCGACCGCCACCAATCGACCATCGTCGAGACGTTCCACATCGAGGATCTCTCCATCGAGTTCCGTCGACGAGACGTTGCTCCACTGTCCCGATTCGAAAGCGAACACCGAGTTCTCTCCTATTGGCGCGAGGAGCACTCGTCGCGACGAGCCGGTGCCTTCGATCTCGAGCACCTCGGACTCCGAGTCGAACCGCCCATTTCCGGAGCCGTCCGAGCCGAGGGCGTGCCAGTTCGTCCCGTCCCAACGTGCCACGTAGTCCGCCTCGGCGACTCCAGCGAGATTCTCGAAATCGCCACTGACGAAGATGTCGTCGCCGTCGACGGCGACCGCCTTCGGCAAAACGCTGAGAAGATTCGCTTGAGAGACCCTCGACCACGCCGTTCCATCCCAGCGTGCGATGCGCGGAATGGACATACCCGAGCGGGTTCCGGGGAAGCCTCCCACCGCGATCAAGTTCCCCGAGGAATCGATCGCCAGGTCGTACACGATTCCGTCCAGCCCCCCGCCCAGGCTCGACCAGGTCACACCGTCCCACATGAGGACACCCTGATTCGAACCACCCGGCAAGCGCATCACTCCAGCCGCGAACATTCGTCCGGCCGGATCGAAAACGATCGAGAACACGCGTGAGAGACTCGACAAGGCTCCGTCGTCGAAGCCATCGCTTCCGAGCGCCTCCCAATTCGTCCCGTCCCAGGCGATCACGCTGTCGGCTTCGGGAATTCCCGCTCCGTCGTCGAAGTAGCCACCGAAGTACAACTTGCCATCCGGACCCGGCGCGACGGCGGTCACGTAGTCGTCGAAGAGAAAGTCGCTCCCCATCGGCTCCCACGGCGGAAGAACGCTGCGGCGGGTGTAGGTGTACCGGAAGGCCCTGGGGACCGTGGTCGAGCCAAACGACGTCGTGACCTCGATGTCAGCCAAACCAACTCGACCTTCCGGGACCCAGAAGGTGGCTTCTTCCGGCGAGTCGAAGTCGAGTTCCGCCGCGACGCCTCCCACTTTCACCGAGGTGATGTCGTCGAGATTGTTGCCAACCACTCTGACGTGCGTCCCGCCGACCCAGTCTCCATTGACGGGGGTGAGGGAGTCGATCACCGGAGCTCCGGATTCGTAGACCGGCAACGTGTACGAGGCCGTTCCCGTTGCCGTGGTGACGGTGAAGGTGACCGACGAACCCGTGGTCGGGAGCGTCTCGAAATGGATCTCGGTGCCACCACCGAGCACGGTGTACTGAGGGACCTGACCGCCGTAGGTGAACGACTGCATGTTGACGAACGACGTTCCGAAGACCTGGACCGATTGCCCGCCCGCCGAACCCACGGAGGTTCGAGACACCGAGCTGATCGTCGGTCCCGGAACGGGACGAATCACGTAAGCACCTCCACCCTCGGCGGCGCCGTGCACCACCGAACCACTGTCGGAAACAGCGAAGGTGAGCCAGCCCCTCGCCAAAAAAAGATTCGACGCCCACGTGACTCCACCGTCCACCGACATCTGGGGCACCGAACCGTAACTCGCGGCGATCAGGGTGGATCCGTCGCCCGACACCGCGCCAACGGCAATCTGATTCTGGAAAGTGGCGGCGACGCCCGCCCCCTCCTGGAAGGTCGCCCCTCCGTCACGGGAGTACAGCGCCGCCGTCGGAGTGGAGGCGGCCTGTTCATAGGAGACGACGCCGAGCACCACCGACCCATCGTTCGAGGTCGACACCGACGAAAACATGTGGCTTCCGGCAGCCGTCAACCTGGACCAGGTTGCTCCGTCGTCGGTCGACTTCCAGAGGTCAACATGGTTGCTCGCGTACATCGTGTTGCCGTCACCACTGACGACGACCGCTCTCCAGTTCTCGCCCGGGGCCACGTTCGACCAACTCGTTCCACCGTCGGTCGACGCCTTCATCCGACCATTGGAAACAGGGTTGCCGTTGGAGTCGGGTGGGTTGCTCGCATCGGGATCGGTCACGAGGATCGTCTGACCGTCACCCGACATCGAGACCGTCGGGTACGGATCGGAACCGGTCAGCAGAGTCGTCCATGTCAGTCCCCGATTCGTCGAACGAAACACCGCGTGGGTGACCTGTGACGGCGAGGCCATCCCATCGTTGCCGGCCGCCACGATGGTCTGACCGTCGGCCGAGATGTCGACCGATGTCCAGTCCAGCGAGGCCGACGCATCGAGGGAAGTCCATGAACTGCCGCGATCGACGGTGATGTAGAGCTTCGAACCCGACGAGGAGGAGTAATCGCGCGCGGCCACGGCCACTTCACCCGACGAACTGGTGGCGATCGCGGTCCAACGACCACCGAGGGTCAGGCCGTGGGCCAACTCGAGGGGCAGGGTGGCCGAGACGGGAGCGGCACCCGGCACCACGAGACCCGCGACCGCGAGGGTCAAGGATGCGAGCAACCATCGCTTCGACTGAAACTGCCTCATGCGCGAAGCCTAGGACACCCGAACTCTTCGAGGTCGAGAACTCGTTCAGGCCGGCGAGTAGCGCACGGCCGAGCCGTCGCGCGTGAAACCGAAGAGACTGACACCGGCCCGTCGCGCGGTCTGAACGGCGAGTGCGGTGGGGGCACTCACCGCCACCACCGTTCCGAAACCGGCTGCCCATGCCTTCTGCACCATCTCGAAACTGGCCCGACCCGACACGAACAATCCGAGTTCGCCCGCTGGCAACTTCTTCTCGAGCAGCAGGTGCCCCACCACCTTGTCGACCGCGTTGTGACGACCCACGTCCTCGCGCACCAGCATCACCTTGCCGTTCACATCGAACGCCGCCGCCGCATGAACCGCACCAGTATCGGCGAACATCGTCTGCAACGGTGCCACCGACTCCGGAATCGCCAGCAACGTCGCGAGATCGAACGTCGTCGATCCGCTGATCGGATCGAGTCGCGCAACAAGTTCGTCGATCGACTCCGATCCGCACAACCCGCAGCTCGACGAGGTCGTGCCGAGACGCGGCGTCGGAACGGGTGCCCGTCCCCCGGTCTCCACCGTCACCACGTTGAAGTTGCTGTCGGTGGCCGAACCACTGGCGCAGTACCGAACCCCGGTCACCGGGAAGCCGGCCAGCAGCCCCTCGGCGTGGCAGAAGCCAACCGCGAGTTCGTAGTCGTGCCCGGGAGTGCGCATCGTGGTGGCCACCAGCGTTCCATCGAGTTGGATCGACATCGGTTCTTCGACGGCGAGTGCATCGGGCATCCGTCGTTCTCCGGTCGACGAGATCCTGACGACCAGCGTCTTCTCGGTTCGCCCGCGAGCCATTCGGGGAAGGCTACGGTTCGCCGCATGAGCAACGACGACGACAACGGCTTGTGGGAGTTGTCCACCCAGGACGGGGGTTCGGCGTTCCCTCCACCCACGCCCCCGAACTCGAGTGCATCGACGCAACTTCCACCCACCGTGGCGATGCCGACAGCCCCGGACGATTGGCCCGCGGGGAGCGGGGTTTCGGTCAACGAACCGGCGGGGAGCGACCCACGTCGTCCCTACGTCGTCGGCGGGATCGCCTTCGTCGTGATGCTGGTGGTCGGCCTATTCATCGCCAACGTGATCGGCGGCGGGGATTCCGACGAACCGGTGACCGTCGCACCGGCATCGACGGTGCCCGTCGTGGCCACCACCACGCAGGCTCCCTCACCAGCCACCACGACACCCGCCACCACCGTGGCACCAGCCACCACGATCGCCCCGACCACGTCCACCGAGGCACCCGCGCAGATCGACGGTTCGATTCTCGTCGCCACTCGTGACGGCGTGTTCCGGGTCGCTCCGACCGGAACCGAGAAGATCCTCGACGAGGGCCAACAGGTGGCACTCGGACTCCCGGACGGACGGCTCGTGGTGCAGGCCAACGGCGGCCGCATGGCGGCCGGCGCCGCCGAGACCGCGGTGTACCTCGTCTCGACGGACGGCCAAAAGCAGGTCGTGGTGAGTCCGACGCCCGGTTCGTCGGAGTACATCACGCTGCACGACGCGTTCGAACGTGACGGAGCGTGGCACGTGCTCGTCACCATCCACGTCGGTTCGAACATCGACGACTCACGGGACGATCTCGTGATGGTGAATCTCGACACGGGAGTTCGGACTCAACTCGGCTACGTGGGTGGCTGGGAGGACGGAAGCGGACGCTTCTCGGTTGCCGGGAATCTGGCAGTGAGTGAGTTCTACGTGACGGTGACGCGCGGACCCTTGTTCATCGACCTCGCCGGCGGTTCGACACCGGATCCGCGAAACTTCGGCCTGGCCGAGAGTTACGACGACTGCACCGTGTGCCCCAGTCTCTTCGCCATCAGTCCCGACGGCACCGAACTCGCGTGGGTCGAGGGTGAGTTCGTGGTGATCGCCGACACGGCCACCGGGGAACAGAAAGCAGCGCTCGCGCTTCCACGACAGCTCGGCAGCCTCGCCATCTCGATCGACGTCGGATCCTCGGGAGTCATCGTCAACTTCCGCTCGACCTACGGAATGGGCGATGCACCAGTGCCGAATCCGATCGTCGTCACCCGCGAGGGAAAGATCGTCGAATTGCCCCGCGAGGGGGTCGCGTCGTTCACCGAGAAGTGACGCCCCGCGACCCGACCGTCAGAGGCGCGCCGAGATCGCCGACACCAGTCGATCGGCTGCTCCCGCTCCGAGACCGAGGTACAGGGAGGGTTCGGTCAGTTCGAGTTCGATGATGGTGGGACCGTCGACCGACGGCAACAAGTCGACTCGGGCGTAGAGCGGAGTTCCGAATCGGTCGGAGATCGAGGCCACGGCGCGCTCGCCCACCGCGCGCTCGTCGTCGCTCGCGATGCGAGCCGAAATCTCCTCCTCGGCGTACAGGTCGCCGGTCATGATCTTGGCGCCGGACAGGATCGCTCCCTTGGCGAAGGCGTGGCTGAACTCTCCGTCGATGAAAACCAGTCCGGTCTCACCAGCCGTGTCGACGTCGGAGAAGTAGGGCTGCAGCATCACGCTCTTGCCGCGGACCAACAGTGACCTGATCTGGACGATCGCCGACTCGATGTCGGAGTGCCGCTCGGTGTCGTTGCTGCCCGCGCTCACCGCCGGCTTCACGACGACGTCGCCGCTCGACAGAAGGCGCACGAGCTCGGCGCGCCACGAGGTCTCCGAATCGGTCACCTCGACGAAGGTGGTGGGCACCACCGGCAATCCGCTCGCCGCGAGCTCGGCGAGGTAGTGCTTGTCGGTGTTCCACGCCAACAACGACGCGGCATTCGCGATGTGCGAAACCGACTCGACTCGGGCACACCACTCGAGGAAGGCGTCGCGGTTCTCGTGGTAGTCCCATGTGCTGCGCACGACGCACAGCGAGTACCTCGACCAATCGACCGCCGGGTCGTCCCAGGCGACGACCTCGTGTTTCAGATCCGCCGCGGTGGCCGCCACGAGGAGAGTGTCCATGTCGTAATCGATGCCCTCGGCCAGCACCGCGCGACAGGTCACGAATGCGACGGAACCCCGGGGCGAGGCCCCGGGGTCCCGATCGGACGTTCGGTTGGGTCGACTCAGAAGTCTTCCATGCCTCCGCCGGGCATGGCGGGGGCATCCTTCTCGGGCTTGTCGGCCACCACGGCCTCGGTGGTGAGGAAGAGGGCCGCGATCGACGCCGCGTTCTGCAGCGCCGAACGGGTGACCTTGGCCGCGTCGATGACGCCGAGCTTGACGAGGTCGGTGTACTCGCCGGTGGCCGCGTTGAGACCCTCGGCGCCCTTCAGGTTGCGCACCTTCTCGACGACCACGCCACCTTCCATTCCGGCGTTCTCGGCGATCTGCTTCAGCGGGGCCTCGAGAGCCTTGGCGACCATGCGGGCGCCGGTGGCCTCGTCACCCGAGATCGACTCGGCGGCCTTCAGCACGGCGGCCTGCGAACGCAGCAACGCCACTCCACCGCCGGGCACGACGCCTTCTTCGATGGCGGCCTTGGTGGTGCTGACCGCGTCCTCGATGCGGTGCTTCTTCTCCTTCAGCTCGACCTCGGTGGCCGCGCCGACCTTCAGAACGGCCACGCCGCCCGACAACTTGGCGAGACGCTCCTGGAGCTTCTCGCGGTCGTAATCGGAGTCGGTGTTGTCGATCTCGGCCTTGATCTGGTTGATGCGGCCCTTGATGTCGTCGTCGTCACCGGCGCCCTCCACGAGAGTGGTCTCGTCCTTGGTGATGATGATCTTCTTGGCCCGACCCAGCAGATCGAGGGTGGCGTTCTCGAGCTTGAGACCGACCTCCTCGCTGATGACCTGACCACCGGTGAGGATGGCCATGTCCTGCAACATCGCCTTGCGACGCTCGCCGAATCCCGGAGCCTTGACGGCCACCGACTTGAAGGTGCCGCGGATCTTGTTGACGACCAGCGTGGCGAGGGCCTCTCCCTCGACGTCCTCGGCGATGATGACGAGCGGACGGCCACTCTGCATGACCTTCTCGAGGACCGGCAGCATGTCGCGCACCGACGAGATCTTCGACGACACGAGCAGGATGTACGGATCGTCGAGGACGGCCTCCATGCGCTCGGGGTCGGTGACGAAGTACGGCGAGATGTAGCCCTTGTCGAAGCGCATGCCCTCGACGAGATCCATCTCCATGCCGAAGGTCTGGCTCTCCTCGACGGTGATGACTCCGTCCTTGCCGACCTTGTCGATCGCGTCGGAGATCATCGAACCGATCTCGGTGTCGGCGGCCGAGATGGACGCGACCTGAGCGATCTGCTCTTTGTTGTCGACTTCCTTGGCGAGCTCCTTGATGCTCGCCACCGCGGCGGCGACGGCGGCCTCGATGCCCTTCTTCAGGCTCATCGGGTTGGCGCCGGCAGCCACGTTGCGGAGACCTTCGCGAACCATCGCCCACGCGAGAACGGTGGCGGTGGTGGTGCCGTCACCGGCGACGTCGTCGGTCTTCTTGGCGACTTCCTTCACCAGTTCGGCGCCGATCTTCTCGTACGGATCCTCGAGTTCGATCTCCTTGGCGATCGACACGCCGTCGTTGGTGATGGTGGGCGCTCCCCACTTCTTCTCGAGGACGACGTTGCGACCCTTGGGTCCAAGGGTGACGCGCACGGCGTCGGCCAGCTTGTTCATGCCGGCCTCCAGGCCACGGCGAGCCTGCTCATCGAACGCAATCATCTTCGGCATCTCATGTCCCTTTCGACGGGTTGATTGGATTTTTCGGTGCCCCGGAGGGCTGGTCTCGGTCCGCCGGATGCGCTCCGGATCGGGGGGTGAGACCCGTTCGCACTCCGGCAGGCCGAGTGCTAGCACTCTATTGGGGCGAGTGCTAACGCGACAACCGACCGCGGGCTTCGCGACGCGGGTCACTCCGGCTCTGGTTCTGGCGGGAGCGCTCGGCTCGGCTCGGCTCGGCCGACCCTCCTAGCCTGCGGACATGCCGACCTCCACGCTCGATGTCCTGGTGGTGGGTGGAGGTGTTTCGGGACTCTCGACGGCGCTCAAACTGGGGCGCCGAGGGCACCGGGTCACCGTGGTCGAACGGGACGACACCCCCATGCCGGCCAGCGCCGACGAGGCCTTCGACTGGGACCGTCGGGGAGCCCCTCAGGTTCGCCACAGTCACGCTTTCCTCGCCCGCCTGGTGGGTCTGTTGCGCTCCAACGAGCCCGACGTGCTCGAGCGTTTGTTCGAGGCCGGGGCCACCGAGATCCGTTTTGGTGACGACTTGCCGCCGACCATGAGAGAGTTCGCTCCCGAACCGGGCGACTCCGAACTGTCGATGCTCACCTGTCGTCGTACGACCTTCGAATGGGTGTTGCGCCGAACTGTGCTCGACGAGGGCCGCGTGGAGTTCCGCACCGGTCGAGGCGTTCGATCACTCGTCACGTCCGACTCGAACGGAGAGTCCTCCGGTGCCCCGCGCGTCACCGGAGTCGAACTCGAGGACGGCACGCGTCTGACCGCCGATCTCGTGGTGGTGGCCGGTGGTCGACGCTCGGCGTTGCCCGAATGGCTGTCGGCCATCGGCACCGGCGAGGTGCCCGAGGAGGTCGAGGACACCGGGATCGTCTATGCGTCGCGTTTCTACCGTTTGAAGCCGGGAGCCGAGTACCCGCCGCGCAGTGGTCCGATCGGCGGAGACCTCGGCTACATCAAGTACGGCGTCTTCATCGGCGACAACCGCACCTTCTCCATCACGTTGGCCGCTCCGGTCGACGACGACGAGTTGCGCTCTCGTCTCGCCGATCCCGACGTGTTCGACGAAGCCGCGCGCAAACTCAACGCGACGGCTCCGTATCTCGACGGTCGTGCCGATCCGATCGGGGACGGCGTGTACCTGATGGCCGGACTGCTCAACCGGTTGCGGCGCTACGTGGTGAACGAGAAGCCGCTCGCACTCGGAGTGCTTCCGGTTGGCGACGCGATGGTGTGCACCAACCCTCTCTACGGCCGTGGTTGCAGCACCGGCTACTGGGGCGCCCACCTGCTCGTCGAGGCATTGGACGCGACGCTGACCGACAACGAAACCCTGGACGACTCGACGCTGAGCGATCTGGCCGTGGCCTACGAGGCGGCCGTGCACCGTGAGATCGTGCCGTGGTACCGCGCGGGCGTGGAGCAGGACGCCGAGGCACGTCGCGTCGCGGCGGCGCTGCTGCGAGGCGAGGATCCCGATTCCGACTCCGGCGACATGCGCACGATGATGCGCTCGGTTTTGCGCGAGGGTCTGCTTCCGGCGTTGCGCGTCGACGCGGTTGTGTTGCGGGCGTTCCTGCGCAACCTCAACCTGTTGTCGTCACCGGATTCGCTGATGAAGGACCCCGAGGTGATGAACCGCGTGTTCGCGGTGTGGCAGGACCGTGAGAACCGTCCACCCGAGGTCCCGATGGGTCCGAAGCGCCGGAGCGAATTCCTCGACCTGCTACCCGCCTAGCGATCGACTCGGATCGTTCCCGCGGTCGCTTCCGCCGTTCGACTTCCCGAGCGAAAACTCAGCCGCCCGCGACGGCCGGAATGATGCTCACCGTCTCTCCGGCGGGGACCGGCGTGTCGAGACCTTGCAGGTATCGCGAGTCGTCGTCGGACACGAACAGATTCACGAATCGACGCTGATTGCCGGCGTCGTCGAGCAGGCGATCGCGGAAGCCCGGGTGAGCCGCATCCAGCGCGTCGATGACCTCGCGCAACGTCGTCCCCTCCACTTGCACGGTGGAGTTCCCGCCGGCGAGAGGGCGAAGAGTGGTGGGAATTCGCACGGTGACGGCCATGTTGAAAACCCTACCGTGCCGGTCGGATTTCAGACAACCGAAGTGCGTCGCTCGATGAAACGCTCAGCCGAGCGCGCACTTGTTGAGCGCGATGGTGAGTTCCTGCTCGACCGAATCGTCGATCGCCGCGTAGGCCTCTTCTTCCTTGGCGTAGTCGCTGACTTCGTACGCCTCGTACGCCTGAAGCAATGCCGTGGCCGTCGCATCATCGACTTTCTTGTGAGCGGAGATCACACAATCGGGATTCGACGCCGAATAGACGCGAACGTACGCCTCGGCCGCCGCCACCTGATCTCCACTGGGTGACGAATCGCCACCTCCGCACGAGACCAGTACACCAGCGAAAGACACCAACACCGCTCCGACCAACTTGTTGCTCATCATGACGAACCCTTTCTGTGCATCCTTCGTGCACGCACGTCGAAGAGTAGTCGTCATCAAGCAGACTGAGGAAGTGCGCGTGCTGGCCGCTTTCGACAAGTTCAAGGGAACCGCGTCGGCCCGTGACCTCGCCCGGGTGGTGGGACACGCGTGCTGGGATCTCGGCATCGACTGCGACGAGGTGGCACTCGCCGACGGCGGAGAGGGGACACTGGAGGCACTGGGTGGCGCGACGCGTGCCGACGTCGTCACCGGACCACTCGGCGATCCGGTGACCGCCGAGTGGAGATTGCATCGCGGCACCGCGGTGATCGAGATGGCGCGCGCCTCCGGGCTCACTCTCGTCGGGGGCCCCGAGCACAACGACGCCGTGGCGGCCTCCACCACCGGAACCGGTGAACTGATCGAACTGGCGCTCGAGTCGGGCGCGAAGAAGATCGTCGTGTGTCTCGGTGGATCGGCCACCACCGACGGAGGACTCGGCGCCGTGCGCGCGATCCACGCACCGGCGCGACTCCGGAAGGTCGACTTCGTGGTGGCGTGCGACGTCGACACGTTGTTCGTCGATGCCGCCCGGGTGTTCGCTCCACAGAAAGGAGCGACGGCGACCCAGGTTCGTCTGCTGGAGTCGCGCCTCCAGCGACTCGTGCAGCTCTACAAGGAGTCGCACGGCGTGGACGTCTCTAACGTTCGCGGTTCGGGCGCGGCGGGCGGGCTCGCCGGCGGACTCGTGGCTCTCGGAGCCCGACTGGTGCCCGGGTTCGACCTCGTGGCCGACGAGGTCGACCTGCACGATCGCATGCGCGAATGTGATCTGGTGATCACCGGTGAGGGCCGACTCGACGTCACCAGTTTCGAGGGCAAGGTGGTGGGTGGCGTGGCCGAGATGGCCCGCGAACTCGGCAAACCGGTGGTGGCGGTCGTCGGTGCGGTTCACGACAGCGTCGAGGACTCCCCCGCCGCGGAACTCCTGCCGGCCACGAAACACGGACCAGGTGTGGTGGCGCTCGTCGACCGCCACGGCGCGGATGCGTCGCTGCGCGAACCCTTGCGCTGCGTGGAAGAGACAGTGCGCGAACTGCTACGCGCGCGGTCGGACTGAATCAGCCGGCGACGGTGGTGGTGGTCGACTCGACGGCCACGTTCGGATCGGCCGTGGGCAACGCACCCGGCAACAACTTGCCGGCCAGATCGGTACCGAGCATCACGAGCACCGTGGCTTCGCCGAGATCTCCCGACTCCACCGGCGGCGGGGTGGCGACCACCTGGGTGGTGACACCACCCAACACTTGGGCCACCGCGGCGGCACCACTCTCGAATCCCGGCACGTAGTAGACGACCGTGACCGTCTGCTTGCCGACGGTCTCGGCGGCGTTGGTGGCCGGGGTGACGACGATGAAGCCCTGGGCTTGTAGAGCCGTCGACATCTGACCGGCGCTGCCGGTGACTCCGGAGGCGTTCGCCACGAGCACCTTGTACCCGGTCTTCGGAAGCGTGGTGGTGTCGGTGGGAACCGACGTCGAGGCATCGATCGGAGTCGTGTCGACCGGAACGCTCTCGATCGGAGTCACGGCTCCACCGCCAAGATCGACCGAACGATCGCGATCGAGGTCGCGCAGGATCAGGAAGCCGAGCAAGACCGCGATGGCCGCCACGATGACGCCGAGCACCGTGGAGACTCCAACGCCTCCCGAGGGTCGGGCGGTGCGGGTACCGGTGGGCCGTTCGTCGCTCATGCCTGCAAACCTCCGCTGTCGTTCATGTCTGCCCGGTCGTTCATGCCTGCACGTCTCCCGTTTCGGACGTGCCGTCGAGACGCATCCGACGCCGGCGCTCGCGGGCTCGCTGCAAACGCCGGACGACGAGAGGATCGTACGCCAGTGCGTCGGGACTATCCAGCAGCCGGTTGAGTTCGTTGTAGTAGTCGTCGGCCGAGCAGTCGAAGCGCTCCCTGAGCAGGGTTTCTTTCACGCCGTCCTGAGTCCACCACGTCCTCTCGAAATCGAGAATGGCCTGCTCACGTTCGGTCAACGACATCGCTCCAGCCTGCCGGTTCCGAGCCTCCGATACAAGCACCCCCGGGAAACGCGCGACCCACGGGGCATTCCGGGGCGGCGATTACTGTTCGGATGTGGGTCGAAACGATGCGACGAAGCCGTTCGTCATCGGCGTCGCCGGCGGAACCTGCTCGGGCAAGACCACCGTGGCCGAGCGACTGGTCGACATCGTGGGGTCGGAACACCTGGCGTTGATCCGCCAGGACGCCTACTACGTCGACCGCACGCATCAACCCTTCGACGAGAGGGCACGGGCGAACTACGACCACCCCGACGCCTTCGACTGGGAGTTGATGAACGAACACCTGTCACGCTTGCTTTCGGGCGAGACAGTGCCGGTGCCCGTGTACGACTACGCCGATCACAATCGGTCGCGCGAGGTGCAGATGGTGGCCCCCGCCCGCATCGTGGTGTTCGAGGGGATCCTCGCCCTCTACGAGCCGGGTCTTCGTGATCTGTTCGACCTGAAGGTTTTCGTCGACACCGACGCCGATGTTCGACTCATTCGGCGACTGCAGCGGGACGTGCGCGACCGCGGACGCACACCCGACAGCATCATGGCCCAGTACATGGCCACCGTTCGTCCGAGTCACATGCAGTTCATCGAGCCGAGCAAACGACACGCCGACGTGATCTTCCCGGAGGGCGGACACAACGACGCGGCCTTCGAGATCCTCGTGGCACGCGTGCGCGAACTGTTGCGCTGAGAGCCGGGTGTGGGGATTGAACCCACGACCTACCGCTTACAAGGCGGTTGCTCTACCACTGAGCTAACCCGGCGACTCGACCGAGGCTAACGACCCGACCGGCCACCGATCGGGGCTGGTCACCGAGCGAGATCCGTCAGAAAACCCCGGCCGGATCGCCCAGGGCGATGGCACGGATGATGGAGAACACGATGATCACACTGCCGACCGCCGACAATCCGATCATCACCTTGCGTTGGCGCGAGAGGCCGGCGATACCGAGGAAGAACAGTGCGATGGTCAAAATGACGGTCAGCAGATCGAACGAGTCGGCGACGTTGTCGGTTTCCTCGGCTTGGTCGAAGTAGTCCTGCGACGAATCATCCAAGGCGGCGGCTTCGTCGTACAGCGCGTTCGACCATTCGGGGTTCTCCTCGACGAACGGAGAGTCGAAGCCCGAATCATCGGGTTGTTCGATCCACCAATTCACGGCCGCGGCCAACTCCGGCGTCATCAAGGTCTCGAGCACGTAGAGCGCGGTGTCCTCGTCGTCGGCCTGAGCGGCCTTGGCGAACTCGAGGAAAAGGGTCTGGTCGCTGATGTCGCTCGCGACGGCCGTGTTGTAGGCCTGGGAAGCGGCGTCGGCGGCGCGAATGCCCTCCGAGAAACTCTTCTGCACGACGTCGCCGAGTTGGCTGGCCTGGAACGAACACCACGCGGTCACGATGGCCGCCAAACCGAGCAGGATGGCGATCACCACCTCCATGCGGTTCGAGGATTCCTCGTCGGTGTGGGTCGTCTGCGCTTCGTTGGTCATCATCGTCCGATCCGTCGTCGGGAGTCCATCGTGGGGTGAGGGTAAGCGACCGTCGGTGAACTTTCGGGGATGATGCCGGCCTCGATCCGAAGGGTCACCGATCAGCGGTTCCGATTCGGTGGATTTCCCGCCGGACTACCGGCGGTGGCGCGCCACTTCGTAGGTGGCCAGTGCCGCGGCGGTCGAGACGTTCAACGAACTCAGCCTTCCGCGCATGGGAATACCCACGATCACGTCGCATCGCTCGCGAACGAGCCGCGACAGGCCGGCCCCCTCGGCACCCATCACGAGACAGATCCCCTCGGCGGCCAGATCGCCGAGATCGAACAACGACTTGTCGGCGGCGTCGTCGAGTCCCACCACCCACACCCCCACCTCGCGCAGGCGCGCCAACGCGGTGGGCAGACCGCCCACCATGGTCATCGGCACGTGCTCGCACGCGCCCACCGAGGCCTTGGCGGTGGTGGGAGTGACGTGCACCGAGCGATGCCTGGGGAGAATCACCGCGTCGACACCCGCACCGTCGCAGCAACGCAACACCGCACCGAGATTCCCGGGGTCGGTGACTCCATCGAGCGCCACGAAGAACGGTGCGCGACCCGGACGTCGCTTCAGCAGATTGTCGAAAGGCACCGGCATCAACGCCTCGGCGTGGGCGAGCACACCCTGCGGCGCCTCGCTGCGCGACGCGTGCTCGAGTTTCTTGCGACTCACGTCGATCACCGGCACCCGATTGGCCCGGGCCAACTGGCGGATGTCGTCGAGCACCTCGCTGCGGTCGACATCGTCGGCGATCCACACCTCGTGCACGCGACGTCGTTGGGCGATCAGCAACTCGCGCACGGCCTGGCGTCCCTCGACCTGGGTGCCACCCAGATCGTCGACCTCGCGTTTGGCCGGCGCCTCGGGGCGGGCTCGACCGGCTCCACCGGATCGCGATCGACCCGTGTCACCCGAACGACCCGTGCCACTTGAACGACCCGTGCCACCCGAACGACCCGTGCCACCCGAGCGACCCGGCTTCACCGGACCGGTGCGTCCGGCCCCGCGCGACGACGGCGCCCGACCACCCCGGGGCGCACCCTTTCCGCGTCGAGCCGCCATCACGCACCGTCCTTGGTGATCACGCACACCGCCCAACACGCGATGCCCTCGCCGCGGCCGAGTGCTCCGAGACCCTCGGCGCGACGACCCTTCACCGACACCGGCGCACCGACCGCGCCCGAGAGTCGCGACTGCATCTCGTCGCGGCGCGGTGCGAGTTTGGGTGACTCGCACACCACGCTGCAGTCGACGTTGCCGATGGTCCATCCGTCTTCGGTCACCATGCGCGACACCTCGGCGAGCAGCGCGATGGAATCGGCGCCCTTCCACTTCGGATCGGTGTCGGGAAAATGCCGGCCGATGTCGCCGAGTCCGGCCGCACCGAGCAGAGCGTCGGCGCACGCGTGGGCGACGGCATCGGCATCGCTGTGTCCCTCGAGACCGCGCTCGCCGTCGAACACCACGCCGCCCAACACCAAACGACGCGCCGGGTCGGCACTGAAACGATGAACGTCGAAACCCTGCCCGACTCGTACGTTCACGAGCGGCCCGATTCGACGTGCGAACGTGCCCACACCAGATCTTCGGGAAGAGTGATCTTGCGGTTGTCGGCGTCGCCCGGCACGACGACGACGGTACCGCCGACGGCCTCCACCAACGCCGCATCATCGGTGGCGTCGAGTTCGCTCGTGTAGGCACGCCGCAACACGTCGGCCCGGAACGCCTGCGGGGTCTGCACCGACACCAACGTCGCCCGGTCGGGCGTGCCGGTCACCCTGGGCACCACGGCGGGCACGCCGGCTCCGAGGCCGATCGACGGCGACGGAACCACCTCGATCGACTTCACCGTGTCGACCAGCGGCAGGCCGGGCACGGCTCCGTCGGCACCCGCGCGCACCGCGGCGACGACGTCGGCGAACAGTCGGTCGGAGGCGAACGGGCGGGCGGCGTCGTGCACCAGCACCACCTCGGCGTCGCCCGGAACCGCGGCCAGACCGTTGCGCACGCTCGCGGTGCGGGTCGGGCCACCGGCCACGCCACCCTCGCGTTCGGCGTCGTCGGCCGGCACCACCAACACCACGCCCTCACTGGAACGACGAGCGGCCTCCACGGCAAGGTCGACCAAGCGACGATTCCCGATCTCGGCGTACTGCTTCAGGGCCCCGAAACGGCGACCGGAACCCCCGGCCACCACGATGGTCCACACCCCTCGGGTCGCGGATCCCGACGGGGACCGAAGATTTCCGGTCTCCGAGTTCGCCATGCGCACGAAGAGTAGTACCGTCGGAGCCGATGGCCTACGAGGACGTTCTCGCGAAAACCGACTTCTTCGGATTGGCGCCGATCGAAGACCTGGCGCGCATCGGAAGCATGAGCCGCAAGCGCATCCTGTCGCGCGGCGACCACTTGTTCGAGGCCGGTGAGGACGCCGAGTCGATGTACGTGGTACTCACCGGTCGGGTCGCGATCGCGATCGCCAACGAGATCGACAAGCGCGAGAGCATGGTGGCCCTCATGGAGGCCGGCGATCTCTTCGGCGAGATGGGTCTGCTCGATGCCGGCCCGCGCTCGGCCATGGGACGCGCCATCGAGGCCTGCGAGGTGCTCGAGATCCCCTACCCGCCGGTCGAGGAACTGCTCGAGAACAACCCCACCGTGTTGCGCGGAGTGGTGCGCATGCTCGCCGAGCGTCTCCGAGTGATGGACGGCGCGTTGGCCGACTCGGTGTTCCTCGACGTCACCGGTCGCACCGCCAAGCGTCTGCTCGAGTTGGCCGCCGGTGCCGACGAGTTCGTGCTGCCCGTCACCCAGGAAGAGTTGGCCGGCATGGTGGGTGCGTCGCGCGAACGCGTGAACAAGGCGATCAGCAGCTTCATTCGTCTCGGTTGGATCGAGCAGCACGACCGGAAGTACCGGGTGCTGAAGCGCGACCAACTCGAACTACGCGCCCGCTGACAGCCAGTCGCGTGCCGCGGCGAAAGCAGCCGCCGCATCGTCGGCTCTATGGGTCGGCCGGCTCGGATCGTGCGCGAAGCCGTGGTCGGCTTCCGGGAAGTACTCCACCCGCGCACCGGTGGCTCGCAACGCGTCCACGTCGGCCGACGGCGTCCACTGGTCGCGCCCACCGATCACGGCCAGAACCGTCGAGGCGTCGCCGTCGGCGAGACACGCGAGCGGTTCACGATGTCCGGGACTCCGCCAGTTCTCCGGCAGGGTGATCATTCCGTAGAACGACGCGATGCGACGGAACCGTCGTGTCGCCGCGGCCTTGAAGCAATACATGCCGCCCATGCAGAAGCCGATCAGACCGACCGAGGCACATCCGGTGGCGTCGGCGGCCTCGGCGAGATCTCGGAACACGCGGCTGTCGTCGATGCGTGAGACCGCCGCCATCCGTTCGGGAGCCTCGGTGCCCACCACCTCGGTTCCGAAGGGCTCGATGGCCACCGTGCTCGCGCCCCATTCGTTGGCGAAAGCGGCGACACGATCGTCGAACAGGGGACGCAACCCCCAGATGTCGGGAATCACCACCAGTCCGAACCTCGCGCCGTCGACGAGCGCGACTTCGGCTGGTGTTCCGGAAAGAAGAGTGGTGCGCATGGGGTCATCGTGCCACCTGCACCACGTCGACGGCGACGCCGTCGACCACCCACAGTCCCCGACCGGGTGCATCGGCGAACACCGACTGCTGGCGCTCGGCCGGGCCGCCGAAGGCACCGAGCAGATCGGGTTCGGACCGGGCCGAGCCGAGCAGCAGCCCGGTGCGTCCGCGTCGCATCGCCTGCGTCCAATGATCCAACCGGGCGCGCAGGAACCCCGGCGACACCGCGGCCAGCACGATGCACCGTGGATCGTCACGCACCGGCGGAACCACCGAGTCGGTCTCGGCGTCGTCCACCACCAATGGCTCGCGACCCTCGACGGCACGGAACGCGGCGGCCAGACGATTCAAGGTGGTCGATCGACCGGTGCCGGGTGCACCCACGACGAGCAGTCCGCCCACGATTCGTCGCCAGTCAACGCGCAACGGCTCGAGCGCGAGAGCACCGAGTCCGATCACCGTCGGATCGGCGTGACTCCAATCGCCGGGCAGGCGGGGCAACGACGTGACCGCCGTGATCGTCCCCGCCGGTGGCAACGCGAACCGACCCGGCCGACCGTCGTGGTCGACGAATCGACCCGGCGAACGCGGGTCGGTGAGGCGCCAGATCGTGGAGTCGATCCGGAGCGCGGTCGGCAACGCGGACTCGACGAGCGCCGACACCGCCCACGCGGCTCCCCCGCGACGTCGCGCGGCGATCTCGAAGTCGTCCCACAGTTGCGCATCACAACGATTCTCGAACGACGTCGACCGCCAGATGTCGATTCCGTCGACGACCGCCAGTCCGCTCCACGTCGGTGACGAGACCGCGCGCACGAACCGATGCACCGACTCGCGATCGTCGAGGTGCGCGACTGCACTCGGCCCGACCATCGTCTCCCAACACGAGCGCTCGTCCGGACCGCCGGCCGACAGCACCACCACCTCGCTTCCGCCGTTCTCGCACCACGCCGCACCGACGGCGGCCAGCGCCGATGATCGGCCCGAACCGCGGGCACCGATCAGCGCCACCTGTCGTTTCTCCGGGTGCACCGGTCGGTGGCGGCACGATTCGACGTCGGCCACCACTCCCACCGAGCCCGCCGCGCGATCCGACCACGGCACCCGGTCGGGCAGGGCGTCGAGCCACGGACGCGGCGGTCGACACCAACCAGCCGCCGCATCGCGCACCACGGTCACCACCGTCGGCACCGCAACGCCGAGATCGAAGGTCTGCACCGTCTCGCGCAACGCTCCGCCGATCGCCACCAACGCCCGACCGGGCAGTTCGATCGGCAGAGCCGCCGCGGCCGGTGAACCCAACACCTCGATCGAGTCGGACGACGACTGCACGCGCAGCGCCACGCGCAGGTTGCAGTTGGCCATCACGTCGGCCGAGAACACTCCGGCCGCGCGTTGGCTGCCGAGCACGAGGTGCAGACCGAGACTGCGTCCCCGTTGGGCGATGGCCACCAACGCATCGACGAAGTTCGAGTGCCGCTCGCGCACCGCGGCGGCCTCGTCGACCACGATCACCAGACGCGCGAGGGTCTCACCCACGTCGCCGAGTTGCGAGACGTCGGAGACACCGATCGTGCGCAACTTTCGTTCCCGGCGGCGCAACTCCGAACTCAGACCCGTGAGGAACCGCTCGACCGGGGATCCGTCGTCGTCGCCGTCGAGATCGGTGAGCACGCCGAGAACATGGGGCAGATCGACGAGATCGTCGAAAGCCGCCCCACCCTTGAAGTCGACCAGCACCATGTTCAACCGCTCCGGCGAACTGGCCACCGCGAGCCCCACCACCAGCGAGCGCAGGAATCCGCTCTTGCCCGAGCCGGTGGTGCCCACCACCACCGCGTGGGGTCCGTCGCGCACGAGATCGACGACGGACATGCCATCGGGGCTCACTCCCACCACGGCCGGCAGACCCCGGGTGTTCGAGCGCCACGACTCGCGGATCGTTTCGGGGTCGAGCCGCATCGCGCGACCGGTGCCCCGATCGATCCATCCCACCCGCGAGGGAACGCTCATCGTGGAGTCGTCGGGGTCGAGCCAGCGCGACACGCCGTCGACGATCGCCGATTCGACGGCGACGAAGTGCTCGAGCGACCACCCTTCCGCGCACCGGGCATCGGCATCGAGGATGACGTCGCAGTCGGCCGACAACTCCTCGCGACGACGCGCGGTCATCAGCACGGCCGCACGACCGTCCGCGCACGCCGCACGCCACGGCACCGAACGCGACGAGAGATCACGCGACGACCCCACCACCAGAGCGTGCTTGTCCGCTTCGCCGCGCGGTGGTCGGGCCGCTCGCACCTGCGGCCACGCCGGAATGACCGTGTCGCCGACCGGTACAACCACCAGATCGGCCGGGCCGACGTTGACGACCGAACGCGCGACAATGGCCCGCGCCAGAACATCGGCCGCTTCACCGTG
>Ga0129333_10000857_pt1 | contig 26779 bp, 26 predicted proteins | sample CPB6_08_DNA_FD_94474 | JGI IMG/M metagenome (GOLD analysis project Ga0129333, IMG submission 94474) | Freshwater to marine salinity gradient microbial communities from Chesapeake Bay, USA - CPBay_Sum_0.6_0.8_DNA | ecosystem: Environmental > Aquatic > Marine > Coastal | place: USA: Chesapeake... | reverse complement strand
TGGCAACCGAGGTTTCCGTGGCCGAATCGGGGGGTATCCTGACGGCTTCCAAACCAATGGGGCTCCCGCCCCGTATCTCCATAGGGGGAGAAACAATGCAGAAGACCAGCGCACGTCGCTTTGGTGCCCTGCTTGTCGGACTGGCACTCGTGGGCGCTGCCGCCTGCGGTGGCGACGACGAGACTGGCACGACCGAAGCACCGTCCACCGAGGCGCCCACCAGCGAGGCTCCGTCGACCGAGGCTCCGGCCGAGGGTGGCGAGCTCGAAGGCCTCAAGGGCACCACTCCTCTCGTCGATCTTTCGGCTGAGTGGAAGCAGGCCATCAGCGACTTCTGGGTCGCCGAGGGCAACGAGGCTCTCAATGACTGGAGCTACGCAGCGGAGTCGTTCGACGCCGTCATGCTGATCGCTCTGGCCGCCGAGCAGGCCAAGACCGACGGTTCGGCTCTGGCCAATGAGATCGTCGCCGTGTCGAAGGACGGAGAGAAGTGCTCCGACTGGACGACCTGCGTCGACCTCATCAAGGCCGGCACCGACATCGACTTCGACGGTGTGTCGGGTCCGAACACTCTGAACGGCAACGGCGAGCCCCTCGAGGCTTCGTACGGCGTTCTGAACTTCGGTGCCGACAACCGCATCGACGACTCGCTGACCACCTTCATCCCCGCTTCGGCGCCCGAGTCGGCGGTTCTTCCGCTGGCCACCGCTGGCGTGGAGCGCGAGGGTGACGGCGTGCTGAAGCTCGGCGGACTCCTGCCCGAGACCGGCTCGCTCGCCTTCCTCGGCGCCCCGATGATCGCCGGCGTGAACTACGCCGTCAGCATCATCAACGAGGCCGGTGGCGTCCTCGGCAACCCCGTCGAGTACCTGCCCGGCGACTCGGGTGACACCAGCACCGACACCGCCAGCGTGACCGTCGACCGTCTCCTCAGCGAGAACGTCGACGCCATCATCGGCGCGGCTTCCTCGTCGGTGTCGCTCACCGTCATCGACAAGATCACCCAGGCCGGCGTGATCCAGTTCAGCCCGGCGAACACCTCGCTGAAGCTGGTCGACTACGCCGACAACGGCCTCTACTTCCGTAACGCTCCCCCGGACAGCCTCCAGGGTGCGGTGCTCGCGGGTGTGGTCGCCGACGATGGCAACGCTTCGGCGTACATCCTGGCCCTCGACGACGCCTACGGCACCAGCCTCGCGGACGTCGCCGAAGAGGTTCTCGGAGCCTCGGGTGTCGAAGTGCTCGGCAAGAAGATCTACGACCCGGCAGCGACCTCGTTCGACGCCGAGATCGCTGAGATCGTCGCCGCCGATCCGGACGCCATCATCCTGATCTCGTTCGACGAGGCCAGCCGCATCCTGCGGACCATGGTTGAGAACGGCATCGGCCCGAACAACAAGGCTGTCTACGGAGTGGACGGCTTCATCGGTAACGCTCTCGGCGAGAACTTCGACGCCGGTCAGTGATTCCGTAGTTCTTCGGAACTGGAGAAGGGCCCCCGGGAAACCGGGGGCCCTTCCCTTTGTCGGTTCGGAGGCTTCGGGAGAGGGCCGACCGGGTGGGTCGACTCCAAAGAGAGGGCGACGGCTCAGCCGCCGGTGGCCTTGGCGAGCGTTCCGAGGTACAACTCGATCACATTGGGGTCGGCCAACAACTCGCGACCCGTTCCCGTGTACGCGTTGCGTCCCTGGTCGAGGACGTATCCGCGATGGACGACCTGCAGACAACGCCGAGCGTTCTGCTCGACCATCAGGATCGCCACACCGCTCCGGTTGATCGTTCGGCACTGCACGAAGACCTCGTCCTGCAGCACCGGTGACAACCCGGCCGAGGGTTCGTCGAGCAGAAGGATCTTGGGCTCAAGCATCAGCGCTCGGCCCATCGCCACCATCTGACGCTCGCCACCCGAGAGAGCCGACGCCCGCTGGTTGGCCCGGTCGGCCAGTTTCGGAAACATGGTCGCGACGTACTCGAAACGATCCTTGAAGACGCTCGGTTTCAGGAAGCAACCCATCTCGAGGTTCTCTTTCACGGTGAGACTCGGGAAGACGTTCTTGGTCTGGGGCACGTACCCGACGCCGAGCGAAACCAGTTGGTGGGCCTTCAACCCGACGATGTCGGAACCGTCGAGCGTGATCGTGCCCGAGCGAACCTTGCACTGCCCGAGGACCGCCTTCAGGAAGGTCGACTTGCCGGCTCCGTTCGGACCGATGATGCCGACGAACTCCCCCGCCCGAACCTCGAGGTTGCAGCCGTTCAGGATGTTGACTTCGGGGATGTATCCGGCGACCAGTTCGTTGGCCTGAAGAACGATCTCGCTCATTGCTCGGCTTCCTCCAGGAGGGTGCGACCTTGGTGGGTTCCGAGGTAGGCGTCGATCACCGCGGTGTTGCGCGAGATGTCGTCCGGCGTGCCCTCGGCGATGATGCGCCCTTCGGCCATCACCACCACCCAGTCACTGATGTCGTGCACCATGTCCATGTCGTGCTCGACGAACAGCACGGTCATGCCCTCGTCACGCAACTCGCGAATGTGGGCGTTCAGGCTCTGCTTGAGCGCCGGATTCACACCGGCCATCGGTTCATCGAGCATCACCAACTTGGGATTGGTCATGAGTGCTCGCGCCATTTCCAGCAGTTTTCTCTGGCCCCCGGAGAGCGCGCCGGCGTACTCGTCGCGCATGTGAGCCAGATTGAAGCGGGCCAACAACGACTCCGCGCGAGCGGTGATCTCGGCTTCTTGGTTCCGCCAGCGAGCGCCGAACAATCCGTTCCACCACTTCTCGCCGATCTGATCGGTGGCTCCGAGGCGCATGTTCTCGATGACCGACAACTTGGTGAGACTCTTGGTGAGCTGGAACGTGCGCACCATGCCGAGAGCGGCCGTACGGTGCGACTGGACCTTCTCCATCGACCGCCCGTCGAACGTCCACTGGCCCACGTTCGGCGTGTCGAAGGCGGTCATCAAGTTGAAAAAGGTGGTCTTGCCGGCACCGTTCGGACCGATGAGAGCGGTGATCGAGCCACGTTGAACCTCGAGGTGGTCGACGTCGACCGCCACGATTCCACCGAACTCCCGACGAACCGAATCGGCCACCAGGATCGGATCGGGCTTGCGCGAGCCGGGAGCCCGCTCGCACCCGGCCAGGGCCGCGCGGGCCCGTGTCGCCGCTTCCCCGTAGGTGCGCTCAGCGTCCATCGAAAGCCATCTCCTTGCGATTGCCCACCAGGCCCTGGGGTCGGAACACCATCAGGAGAATCAGGGCCAGACCGATGAGCATGTAGTTCAACTGGCCAACCTGGGTCGACTGAAGCAGGGTGAAGTTGCCGACCTTGATCGGATCCTCGGCGACTTGACGCATGAAGTTGTCGACGAACGTGAAGAGGCCCCAGAAGAGCATCGGGCCGACGATGGAGCCGGTGACCTTGGCGACGCCACCGAGCACGAGAGCGGTCAACACGTAGAAGGTGACATCGCGGCTGTAGTTGTCGGGCTGGACGCTGCCCCGGTCGAGCGCGAAGATCATTCCCGAGAAGGTGCCGATCACTCCACCCAGGATCAGCGACTGCATCTTGTAGGAGTAGACGCTCTTGCCGAGACTCCGGACCGCGTCCTCGTCCTCGCGGATGGCTTTCAACACACGACCCCAGGGGCTCTTCATCAACTTGTAGACGAGGAAACCGAAGACGGCCACGACGATCCAGCCGACCACGAGCGTCCACAGTTCGCGTCCGGTGAACTCGAGGGGACGGAATCCGTACTCGGCGGACTGCTGGATGCCGAGATCGGTGCCGACCTTTCGGAACGGCTCGGAGAAGTTGTTGATTCCGTCGCTGCCGCCGAAATAGGTCTTGAACCGCACGGACCGGACCACGAGTCGAATGATCTCGGCCGCTGCGATGGTGACGATCGCGAGATAGTCAGCGCGCAGACGCAGGGTCGGGATGCCCATGAGCAGACCGAGCAGCACGGAGAAGACGATGCCGAGAGGAATCCCCCACCACATGGAGATGTCGAAGTAGTGGGCCGTCATGCCGAGTCCGTAGGCGCCGCACGCCATGAAACCGGCCTGGCCGAAGTTGAGCAACCCGGTGTATCCGTACTGGACGTTCATGCCGATGGCGGCAACCGCGAAGTACACGGCGTTGATGCCGACCAGGCCCTTGATGCTGTTCTCGATGATGAGCGACCAATCCATCTAGCCCACCCTTTGTGCCTTGCCGAGGATGCCCTGGGGACGGAACAACAACACGAGGATCAACACGAGCAGCGCCGGCGTGGCCTTCAGTTCGGTGGGGACCACGAGGCTCGCCACCTCCACCATGATGCCGACGACGAAACTCCCCACCAGAGCACCGAAGGCCGATCCGAGACCACCGAGCGTGATGCCGGCGAACATGAGGAAGAGAAGTCGACTCCCCATGTCGAAGCTGGCCTGTTCATCGAGTCCGCGGAAGACGCCTCCGATGGCCGCCAGTGCCCCACCCAGGATCCACACCAGTCGAATCACGCGTTCGCTGTCGATGCCGGTTGCCGAAGCCAAATCGGCATTGTCCGAAACCGCTCGAGTCGCCTTACCTAGCCGCGTGTAGCGCAGGCCCAGCGCCACCGACACCAGGATGACCAGGGACAACAACGACACGACGAGGTCGCGGGGAGTGATGCTGACCGGACCGATCTCGATGGCTTGCTGGAGCGTGTACTCCCGGTAGGGGCGGGTACGTCCGCCGAACCTCGACAAGAAGAAGTTCCGCAACAGGATCGAGAGTCCGACCGTCAGGACCATCTGGGTGACGAGTCCGATGCCGCGTCGTCGCAGCCGCGAGAAGATGCCGGCGTTCAGGGCCCATCCGAAGAGTCCACCCAGCACGACACCGATGGGAGCCGCCCACAGGATGTGGAAGGTCCCCTGTTCGGTGACACCAGGCAGGAAGCTGAGGAAACCGAGGAACGTCAGCCCCGTGATGTTGAAGACGAAGGTGGCGAGTCCGCCGAAGGTGACGATCTCGCCGTGGGCGAAGTTGGTGAGCCCGGTGGTGCCGAAGATGAGCGACAGACCGACCGCGCACATGGCCAGAACGAGGCCGAGTCGGATGCCGTCCATGATGCGTTGTGCCAGTCGCTCGCCGAAGGTTTGTTCGGCGCTTTGGGAGGCTCCGGTGAAGAAGTTCAGCGCCTTGGTGGACGTCACGAACTCGTTGGCGTCCACGGCGACCGAGGCCGACGTGCTGTCTCCGAGCGACAAGCCGTCCGGAAGGGAGTCCTCGAGCAACTGAACCGTGTACACCGCACGACCCGGCAAAGGCAGTAGTGCGACACCCTTGGCATCGGTCGTGGCCCGGGCGACTTCGACCCCTGACTCGTCAGAGACCACGAACTCGACGCCCTCCACCGGCTGGTTGTCGGCCTTCCCGTTCGCGTCTCTCTGCTGGTCCTTGACGATCGCCCGGATCGCGAGATCGTCGCCCTCGCCGTCGGCCGATGCCAGGGCCGGGAGCACGAGGGAACCGAGCAAGACCACCAGCAGTCCCACCAGGGAGCGGCGTCCGACTCGACGCAGCAACGGACTCGCTCCGTTCACCGCCTGACCCCCGAACATTCACGCGACATTAGCCCACTGAACCGCCGACCCGGAAGGCTCCCCGTCGTCGGAACCCTTCGCGGTGTCCCCGTCCTTGCGAGACTGAGACCGTGGATCGCTCGCGTTCGACCGTCGGACCGGTGTTGCTCATTTGCGCCGCCGCCTCCCTCTTCGGCACGGTCGGTACCGCGTTGGCCAAGGCACCCATCGACACCTCGACGCAATCGGCGGCCACCTGGCGCCTCCTGGTGGGCGGCGCCGCACTCGCCGTGCTCGCCCGTGGGCGAGGTCTGATCGGTGAATGGAAGGTCGCTCTGTGGGGAGCAACGGGAGTCGCCGTCTACCAGTCGATGTTCTTCGCGGCCACCATGTCGACCGGAGTCGCCATGGCGTCGTTGGTGACGATCGGAGCGAGTCCGGTGGCGAGCCGCGCCATCGGAAGGACGAGAGGACGCCCGAGACCGCCCCGTCTCTGGTGGGTGGCGACCGCAGTGTTGGGATCGGGGGTGACCGTGCTCGTCGTCGGTGGCTACAGCGACCTGAACGTCGAGCCGACCGGCCTGATCGCCGCTGTGACCGCCGGCGTCGCCTACGCCGCGTACACCGAGGCGGGTGCCGAACTGCTCGCGACCGGAGTCCCTCCCACGGCGGCCATGGCAACACTCTTCCTCGGCGGCGGTCTGCTGCTGGTGCCCACGCTGTTCTTCGTCGACAACTCGTGGATCCTCGAGGGTCGTGGGGCGATCGTCCTCGCCTACCTCGGTCTCGTCACCCTGACGGTCGCCTATCTGGCATTCGGACGGGGACTGGCCCGGTTGGATCCCTCGGCGGTCGTGATGCTCACGATCCTGGAACCGGTGATCGCCGCTCTGGCCTCGACCTGGTTGCTCGACCAGACCCTCCGACCCGTCGGCTGGCTCGGAGCCGCGCTCGTGGTGGCGGGATTGCCGCTCGTGGCGCTCGCCGAGAGCCACCGCCACGGATCTTCCCCGCGGAACGTCGGGTCGAGAGACCCCGACTAGCGTCCTTTCGTGACCCGTCGTCCGATCAGAACCCGCGTCAGCGAACTTCTCGGAATCGACTATCCAATCGTTCAGGCGCCAATGGGATGGATCGCCCGGTCGAGTCTGGCATCGGCGGTCAGCAACGCGGGCGGTCTCGGAATCATCGAGACCTCGTCGGGCGAACTCGATGTCGTGCGCGAGGAGATCGCCCGCATGCGCGATCTCACCGATCGTCCGTTCGGTGTGAACATCGCCCAGCTGTTCGTGCGCGACCCCTCGATCGTGGACTTCGTCGTCGCGCAGGGAGTCCGGTTCGTCACCACGTCGGCCGGAGATCCGCGCCAGTACACGCGTCAGTTGAAGGACGCCGGACTGACCGTCTTCCACGTCGTTCCCACTCTGGCGGCGGCGATGAAGGCCGTCGACGCGGGAGTCGACGGCCTGGTGGTGGAAGGCGGAGAGGGCGGTGGGTTCAAGAACCCCCGTGACGTCTCCACGATGGTTCTCCTTCCCCTCGTGGCGTCGCGGGTCGAGGTGCCGATCATCGCCGCCGGGGGCATCTGTGACGGCGTGTCAATGGCCGCGGCCATCGCCCTCGGGGCCGACGGGGTGCAGATGGGCACCCGCATGGTGTCGGCGGCCGAATCGCCGGTGCACCGGAACTGGAAGGACGCCATCGTGAACGGCGCCGAGACCGACACCGTGTTCCTCAACCGTTTCTCACGGCCCGGTCTGCGCGCGATACGCACCGAGCGAACGACCCGACTCGAACGTGACGAACACGTTCCGCTCACCGAGATGGCCCGGGCGATGGACCTCTACTTCGGTGGCGACATGGAGTCAGCGGTCGCCCTCACCGGTCAGGTGATGGGACGCATCGACTCGGTCCGCCCGGTGGCCGAGATCATCGAGTCCACCGTCGACGAGTTCTACGAGGTCGTGGCTCGGATGGGCTCGTTCTCGGCCTGAACCTCGTCCCCGGCCCTCAACGACAACCACAGGTTCGCGAGGGCCAGGGTGAAAGCGGTGGCACCGGCGATGTGAATGCCCACCAGCAGGGCGGGTATGTCGTTGAAGTACTGCACGTATCCCACCGCGCCCTGCACGAGTCCGATGACGAGAAGCGTCTCGATGGGTCCGTCGAGTCGGCGCCAGTCTCCGTGACGCCGCACGACGACGATGAGCGAGAGCAACAGCCCCAGAGCCAGGATCACCGAGGCACCGTGCAACCGCGCCACCGAGGAGATGTCGAAACCGAAACGTCTCGCCTCTTCGTCACCGGCGTGCGGGCCCGAGCCGGTCACGACCGTTCCGGTGAGAACGGCGAAGAGACCGGCCGCGACCACGATCCGAACCAGCAATGCGCTGGACGACGACACCACCGGACGCCGAACCGGAGACTCCTCGCCCGCCCGCCGGACGAGAACGAGCGCGTTCACCACGAGAACCATCGACAGGAGGAAGTGGCCCTGATTCGCCAGTGGATGAAGATCGGTGAGCACCACGATGCCGCCGAGCACGACCTGGCCCATCACCCCGGCGACCAGCCCCCAGGCCAGGAGCACCAGATCGGTGCGACGAGGCACCCGACGCATCGCACCGAGCACGGCGGTCACCACTCCGAGGGTCACGAGGCCCGTGAACAGACGATTGACCTGTTCGATGGCCCCGTGAGTCGACGACACGTCGATGAACTTCTCCTCGTTGCACCGCGGCCAGTCGGTGCAACCGAGACCCGAACCGGTGAGACGAACCGCCGCGCCCGTCACGACGATCGCGCACAGCAAACCGAGCGCAACGACCGCGAACCGCCGGTACATCGTCGGGGACACGACGACAAGTTACGACGGCCGCGCACATCAGGCCTCATCACGGGCCGGTGACGTGCGTCGAGGGCCTCGTGAACAACTACGGTCGTTGCGTGATCACGAGTTTCGACGACTACCCGATCCACCCGACCAGTGCCCCCATCGCCGAGACCGGCTCGGCCGACATCAACCACTACGACCGATACTTCTTCAACGGTTATCGGCGGGACGCGTCGTTGTACTTCGGAGCGGCGATGGGCCTGTACCCGAACCGACACATCGCCGACGCGGCCTTCTCGGTGGTGGTGGACGGTCGACGCCAGATCTCGATCCACGCCTCCCGGCGGGCCCCCGCCGACCGCCGCGACGCCAACCGGGTCGGACCGATCGAGGTGCAGATACTCGAACCGATGCGTCGTCACCGCATCGTCGTCGACCATCCCGAGATCCGCGCCGATCTGGTGTGCACCGCCCGCAGCGGACCCGTCCAGGAGCCACACTTTCTCACCAAGGCCGGCCAACGAACGGTCTTCGACTACACGCGGCTCACCCAGTTCGGTCATTGGACCGGTTGGATCGAGGTCGAGGGCCGTCGCCACGACATCGATGACGACTCGTCGTACGGATCGCGCGATCGTTCCTGGGGTGTCCGTCCGATCGGACATCCGTCGGATCTCGGCGCACCGGTCGGGGTTCGGCAGTTCTACTGGCTCTGGGGACCGCTCAATTTTCCGACCTTCGCCACCCACTTCGACGTCAACGAACACCGCGACGGAACCCGGTGGCACCAAGTGGGTCTGTTGATCGAGGACGGACGGTGGCCCGACGGTCCGGCTCCCCTCTCGGCCACACGGGTCGACTACCGGAGTCGTCTGCGTCCCGGCACTCGCTGGGCCCAGGATTTCGGATTACGGCTCTCGTTCGACGGCCGACGCCCCGATCTCACGATCGACTTCGAGCCGCTCTACGAGTTCCAGATGATGGGAATAGGGTATCTGCATCCCGAATGGGGTCACGGCGTCTGGAAGGGCGAGGACGTCCATGCCGTGGAGGCCTGGGATCTCCCGGTCACCAATCCGCTCGTTCCGAACAACGTTCACATCCAAGCCGTGTGTCGGGTGCGCGCCGAGGAGCAGGGCCGGGTGCACGAGGGTGTTGGAATCCTGGAGCAACTGATCGTCGGCCCGCACGATCCATCCGGTCTCGCGGACCTCTTCGACGGGGCACGGTGACGCTCAGGTGTGACGCACCGTCATGCCCCCGTCGACCACCACACTCGCTCCGTTCACGTACGACGCAGCCGGCAGACACAACGAGAGCGTCACGTGGGCGACCTCCTCGGGATCGCCGTACCGACGGAGGGGAACCCGCCGTTTCGCGTAGGCGTTCTTGGAATCGACGGGGATGCCCGCGGTCATACCGGTGTCGATCGGACCGGGGCAGACGCAGTTGACGGTGATTCCGTGGCGTCCCAACTCGACGGCGAGCGAACGGGTGAGACCGGTGACGCCGGATTTCGACGCCGAGTACGCCGCAATGCCGGCGGTGGCGACGATCGACTCCGTGGACGCGATGTTGACGATCCGGCCGAAACCGGCTCGTCGCATGTGCGGGGCGACCAGCCGGACCAGGTGGGCGTGTGCGGTGAGGTTCACCGCGATCGTGCGGTCCCACGCCGCCCCGAACTCGGCGTCCGACTGATCGGAGTACGACGGCAACGACACTCCCGCGTTGTTCACGAGGTAGTCGATCCTCCCCCAACGCGAGACGACCCGATCGACCATCTCGGACAGGGCCGAATGGTCGGTCACGTCGACGGAGAATCCCATGGCCCGATCGTTCCCGTGCGCCCCGGTGATCTCGTCGACCACGGCGGCGACGCGGTCGACGGCGAGATCGACCACCGCGACCCGAGCACCCTCGTCGGCGAAGAGGTGAGCCGTCGCCCTTCCCATGCCACTGGCCGCCCCGGTCACGATGCCGACCCGGCCGGCCACGGAACGGTCGAGTCGGGTCAGTCGGGTCACGACCTCTTCCAGCTCTGTCGACCGGCCATGCCGTAGGCGCGAAGAACGACGGCCCGGACGGGCTTCACCACCAGGAACACGTGGTTGTCGGACTCGGGTCCTCCCGGCTCGAAAGCCCGCAGGTCGTAGCCCATCCGATCCCATAAGGCGACCCGGCCGGAGGTGTCGTCGACGATGGACGCTTCGCCCCAGACGATGCAACTGTCCCAGCCCGTCGCCTCACCCACGGCGAAGTGAACGGTCGCGCGCGGATTCTCACGAACGTTGCGAACCTTCCGACTGGAGGCGAGAACGAAGGCCACCACGTCGTCGTCGATCCAGTTCACCGCCACCGGGGCCACGTGGGGCTCACCGTTCGAACCGGTCGTCGCCACGTAGGCGAAGGGTCCGTAACGACGACTGTCGCTCTTGATGACGTCGAGTTCCACGCCGTCGTTGTTCTCCACTGCTTCCTCCTCGGTCAGGATCGAAGACGGTTGCGTCTCCAACGTCGCACGCCACCCATTCCGTACGCCTTCATCCACATGGCACGACTCGGCTCGATCCGCATGAACACCGTGTCCGGACTCGCGTCCGGCCCACCCGGAGCGAACAGATTCAAGTCGTAGTCGAACACTCCGCTCCACAGACGCCGCTTGGTGTCCGGATCGTCGTGGAGCGAGGCATCGCCCCACACCTCGAGTCCGTCACCCTTCTCGTCGACCTGCCAATGCAGGGCCACCCGGTTCTCGTGAGCAAGGTTGCGGGCCTTCACGGAGTCGCGTCCGATCATGACCCAGATCACGTCGTCCTCCCAGCACGGATGCACCGGCACGACATCCGGTTCACCGTCACCTCCGACCGAGGCCAGATGCGCCCAGGGACTGAGCGACGCGCCGATCGACCGCACCTCGGCGAGGGTCAGGTCGATCTCGGGATCCTGCCCCGTCACGGTCTCACCTCGTAGAAGGCGTTCACCGAGTGTTCGATCTCGAGTCGTCGGAAACGGGTGAACCCGGCCTCGGTGGCCATCGCGCGCGCCTTCGACTCCGGGAGCCCGAGGGTGCCCAGTCCGGCTCCGTCGCGTGTCGACAACGCGGACGACATGCACGACATCACGCTGATCCCGTACATCAGCGAGGCCATGGGATTCTTCGTCATGTTCTCCTCGAAAGTGTCGAGAGCCTTGATGTCGACGAGGAGCCACGTGCCGTCGGGGCGCAGCGAACGCCTGATCGCGCGCATCACCTCGTCGGGATGCGTCATGTCGTGGACACAGTCGAACGCGGTGACGAGATCGAGGGACTCGTCCTGCGGCAGGGGCTCGCGACGAGGATCGACGAACGACACGTTGGACGCGGTCGACCGGGAGAGCTTCTCGGCGGCTCTCGCCAACGCGTGGCGGGAGATGTCGTAGCCGACGAACGAGCTACGGGGAAAACGCTCGGCCATCTGGATGGCGGCGCCACCCGCTCCACATCCGATGTCGGCGACCCGAGCACCGTTCTCCAGTCGCCCGACGACACCGTCCAGAGCCGGTAGAACCAGCGGCAGCAGGAACGCCCGACTCCACGGCTCGAAGCTTCGCTCGATTCCCACCGCGCCCTCGGGACCGTGACTGTCGTAGTCGTGACCGAGACCGGTCCGGAACGACTCGGGAAGGCGATCGAGGCTGTCCATGGTCTGGGGCAACCGGTGGAACATGCCCATCCCGAACGCCGGACTGTTCTCGTCGGCGAGGACCGCAACGGCTTCGGGCTCGAGCCACAGTTCGAGCCGGTCGTCCTCGATCGTCCGATGGGCGACGAGACGCGCCGCGACCTGGTTGTGGGCCCACTCGCGGACCCAACGCGGATGCAACGAGACGGCCGCGGCCAGGCCGTCGATCGTGACCGGTCCCGAGTCGGCCAGAGCGCGGTAAAGACCGAGACGATCTCCGAGATGGATCATTCCCGACGTGACGGCTCCCTCCAACTTCGTGAAGACGAGGAAACCGAACATCTTCAGCGCGTTCGGGTCGATGTCGCGGCGGATGTCAGCGTGTTCGTTCATGACGAGGCAAGTGTTCCACATCACCGAGGGTGGTGAGACAGAAGGTGTGACCGTCACCCATCCCGATCGACGTGACCCTCGAGATCGACGCGTGACCCAGCGAGAAGCGGTCCCACTCCCATGGAGTGGGCACGAAGCCCATGAGATGACTGATGATCACGCTGTTGGTTCCGGCGTGGGCGACGAGCAGGATTCGACGCGTGTCATCGGCGATGGACCACATGGGAAGGTCGATGCCACGACGGACGAAACGTTCCTCGATTCCGCGCTCCGTCAGGAACAGGCTCGCTCCCAGATGTATCCGCTCGACGAAGTCGCGCGTCGGTTCGCCGCCCTCGAGACCCCGCCAGCGTTCGTGAGAGGGTCGTCCCCGCTCCTCGGCGTAGGCGGCGTCGGCCTTCTCCCGCGGTGTGCCGTGCCACACGGGATTCCGTATCTCCTCGAGCCAGTTCTGCACGATCGTCTCGACGGTCGAACCACGCTCGCTGGCCAGCGGCGTGACCGTCTGGCGGGCGCGGACGAGGGGCGACACCCAGACTTCGTCGAAGTGTTCGTCTCGGAGGGCATCGGCCACGGCGCGCGCCTGGCGCCAGCCCCGATCCGTGAGGGGAGGGTCGTCCACGTTGAGACCCTCGCGCACCCATTCGGGTTCGCCGTGTCTCACGAGTACGAGTTCCATCCACCGACAACCTAGATCAGACCCGCTCCTCCATCAGAGGGTGACCGGTACGGCCCGGGAAGACTCACGGACAGTAGGGTCGGGTCGTGCTTCTCTCGTTCTCCGACGGCTTCGATCCCGATCAGTTGAATCTCGGACTTCTCCTTCTCCGACTCGTTCTCGGACTCTTCCTCGCCTACCACGGCTGGAACAAGGTCTTCGGAGGTGGCGGCCTCGCCGGCACCGCCGGGTGGTTCGGCAGCATCGGCATGAAGTGGCCGATGTGGCAGGCGCGTCTCGCGGCCGCCACCGAGATCGGTGCCGGCGTGCTCCTCGCCGCCGGATTCGTCACTCCCCTCGCCGCCGCCGGCGTCATTGGAGTGATGGTCGTGGCCATCGTGGTGGCCCACGCCAAGGTTGGTTTCTTCGTGTTCCTCCCCAACCAGGGATGGGAGTACTGCGCCACCATCGCGCTCGGCGCATTGGCCGTTGGCACCATCGGTCCGGGCGAGTGGTCGATCGACGGCGCCATCGATCTCTGGTTCGACGGTTGGTCCGGTCTTCTGGTCGCCGGCGGCGTGGGTCTGGCCGGAGCCGCCCTCCAGTTGGCGATCTCGTACCGACCCCAGCGCACGGCCTGACGTCCGCTCATGACCCGACGCACCGCGGTTCGCGTTCTGCTCACCGTGATCTCGCTGTCCATCGCGGTCTTCTGGATCTGGGCCCTCTTCTTTCCACCCAAGCAAGCGGTCGCCCGCCTCGAGGACGAGGCGTGGGTCGCCCGTGCGATTCCGATCTGTGAGTCGGCCAACATCGCACGCAACGAACTCGCCGACACCCGGCGCATCGAGGACGTCGGCGCGGGAGCACTCGACGAGCGGGCCGACCTCATCGATCGCGCCACGGCCATCGTGTCGGCGATGGTCGACGATCTGGAGGCCGTGACTCCCACCGGACCCGACGACGCCAGGCTGCTCGCGACCTGGATCGGTTACTACCGACAACTGATCGTTGATCGTCTCGACTACACCGACGTGCTGCGCACCGGCGAGAACCCACCATTTCCCGAGACGACGATCGACGGATCGCCCATCTCCGAGTACATCAACGACTTCACCGTGGCCAACCGGATGAAACCCTGTTCGTCGCCCGCTGATCTGGCTGCCTGAACGTCGATCAGTCGCCCGTCGCCCGCCATTCACCGTCCACCAGACGGCGCACCACCCGAGCCGGGGCCCCCACCGCGACCGAGTGATCGGGGATGCGTCCCGTCACGACGCTGTTGGCGCCGATGACGACGTTGCGCCCGATGTCGGCTCCCGGGAGGACCACCGTTCCGTGACCGAGCCACGATCCGTCCCCGATGCGCACCGGCTTCTCCGGCATGGTCTGCACCGAGATGGGTCGGTGGGGATCCTCGTAGCCGTGATTCTGGTCGGTCACGTAGACGTGATGACCGGTCCAGACGTCGTTGCCGATCTCGATGGAGAAATGACCGACGATTCCGCTCCCTTTGCCGATCAGACAACGGTCCCCGATCGACACCACGGGATCGCTGATGCACTCCTGACCCGGAACCATTCCGGCCGACAAGGTGCACTGTGGTCCGATCATCGTGTCGCGCCCGATACGAATGTAGCGCTCATTGAAAATCGTGTTGGCCGGGAAACAGATCACACTCCCGCTTCCGAACGACCCGAAGCGCCGACCTCGGACGGTCGAGGGGCCGATGGCTCCGGCCTCCACGGCGAACTCCCACAACCAATGCACGAGTCGAGACGTTCCGCGCATGGCTGCCCACCGGATTCGGCTGCGTTGCGGAGGCGGGTAGGCGGCGCCGGTCACGGGACGATCTTACGAAGCGACCACCCCCGACGATCTGCGAGAATCGAGTCGTGGATCCGGTCGTCGAACCTCGGGGTCGACTGACCGACGTGGCCAATCTTCGCGTCGGGCACCACCACCGGCTCGCCCGGGGCTGGGCCACCGGCACCACCGTCGTCCTCTGTCCGATCGGAACCGTGGGATCCGTGGACGTTCGCGGTGGTGCTCCCGGAACCCGCGAGACCGACCTGTTGCGTCCGGAGAACCTGGTTCGGCACGTGGATGCGATCTGTCTGAGTGGCGGAAGTGCGTTCGGTCTGGCGGCCGCCGATGGAGTCGCTCTCGCCTTGCTCGAGCAACAACGAGGATTTCCGGTCGGAAACGACGAGTCGTGGGTCGTTCCCATCGTCCCGGCGGCGGTGATCTTCGACCTCGGCCGAGGAGGAAGTTTCCGGAACCGGCCCGATGCCGAATTCGGACGGCGGGCGGTTCGCTCCGCGCGAACCGACTCGAGTTGGGGAACCGTTGGGGCCGGCACCGGAGCGCGGGCCGGTGGCTTGCAGGGTGGAGTGGGCGTCGCCTCCGTCGAGGTGGAAGGCGTCGTGGTCTCCGCTCTCGCGGTGGTGAACTCGGTCGGCTCGGTGATCGATCCGAGCACGGGAGCGCCCTGGAACGGTACGCGGCTACCGCTGAAGCGACCGTCGCCCAGCGATCGACGACGCCTGGTCGATCACCTTCGATCCGTGGAGGCGGTCTCGTCGGCGAGTGCCGGACGAACGCTGGCCGGAAACTCTCTCTCGATCGGCTCGACGTCTCTCAACACGACGATCGGCGTGATCGCGACCGACGCCGAACTCGACAAGGCGGAATGTCTGCGTCTTGCCGGTGCGGCCCAGGACGGTTTGGCCCGCGCCATCCGACCGGCCCACGGTTTGAACGACGGCGACGCCGTTTTCGCCCTCGCCACCGGTGACCGATCTCTTCCCGACGGACGCACACGGCAACCGCTCCTCGACCCCGCCGGGCGCGCCCGACGGCTGAACCAGATCCTCGCGTCGGCCGCCGACGTCTTCGCCGAAGCGTGCGTTCACGCCGTCGTCACCGCAACTTCCCGACCGGGGGGACCGCCGGCCTACCGCGATCTCTGTCCCACGGCTTTCCGCCGGTCCCGCACGGGTTGAGTCGCTCGTCACAGTTCACCGGACGCCGGGTGCCCGACTTCTGATTCACGATGGGGTGGTCGGGTGCGAGCGTCGCTAGTTTGCCCCTCGTCCCTACGGAGGTGCCCGTGTCGACCCCCTCTCTCGACCGCAAGAAAGTCACCGTTCCCGATGTCCTCGGCTGGCCCGAGTCGGGTCGTCGCATATCGATGATCACGGCCTACGACGTGACCTTCGCCCGACTCGTCGACGAGGCCGGAGTCGACATGATCCTCGTCGGTGACTCGGTGGGTATGGTCGTCGCCGGTCAGAAGAACACGTTGCCGGTCGAACTCGACGAGATGTGCTACCACGTGCGGTCGGTCGCCCGCGCCAATCCGAAGGCCATGGTGGTCGGCGACCTTCCCTTCGGTTCCTACCAGGTCTCACCCGCCCAAGCGGTGGAGTCGTCGGTTCGTCTGGTGAAGGCCGGTGCCGAGGCGGTCAAGCTCGAAGGTGGCGTCAACATGGCCGACACGATTCGGGCCGTCTCCGACGTGGACATCCCGGTGATGGGCCACATCGGACTGACTCCACAGAGCTACCACCGCATGGGCGGCCATCGTGTGCAAGGTCGTCGCGCCGGTTTCGAGGCCGGCGGGCGCGAACGACTGCTGGAGGATGCTCATGCCGTGGAGCAGGCCGGGGCTTTCGCCGTCGTGATCGAGGGAGTGCCGCACGATCTGGCCGGCGAGATCACCGAGAAACTGTCGATTCCCACCATCGGTATCGGGGCCGGACCAGCCTGTCGTGGCCAGGTTTTGGTGCTCCACGACGTTCTCGGACTCACCCCGGCGCGCTTCAAGTTCACCAAGCAGTACGCCGATCTCCGCGGTGCCGTGATCGCTGCCACTCGCACCTACGTGGACGAGGTTGCCAGCGGTAGCTGGCCGGATCTCGAGCATTCCTTCGACTGACGGTGCTCGTCGTCCGCGACCCTCGCGAGATGAGACACGTCCTCGGCGAGGACGGGTCCGGTCGCCGCGTTCCCACCGTGCTCGTTCCGACCATGGGCGCTCTCCACGCGGGACACGCTTCGCTGATGGACAGAGCGGGCGAGATCGCCGGAGAGTGCGGCGGCCGCGTGGTCGTGTCGATCTTCGTCAATCCACTCCAGTTCGGTGACGCCGAGGACCTCCGCAGTTATCCGTCGACTCTGGACGCCGACCTCGACATGTGTCTGGCCCACGGCGTCACCGCTGTCTACTCACCCTCGGTCGATGCCGTGTACCCCGCGGGTTTCGCGACATCGGTCAGCGTGTCGGGGGTCTCCGAACGCTGGGAGGGCGCCTCGCGCGCCGGTCACTTCGACGGGGTCGCCACGGTGGTCGCCAAGTTGTTCGCCACCTGCCGGCCGGACTGGGCGATCTTCGGGCGCAAGGACCTCCAACAGGTCGCGGTCGTTCGTCGGATGGCTCGCGATCTCGATCTCGGGGTCGAAGTGGTCGTGGCTCCGACCGTTCGCGACTCCGACGGCCTCGCCCTGTCGAGCCGCAACACGAGGTTGAGCGCCGATGCCCGACGTCGCGCCCTGGTGCTTCCCGAAGCATTGAAGCTCGGGGTTGACACCGCCCTCGAACGCGGACCCCAGGTGGCCCGTGCGGCTATGGCCGAACGGATTCGTGACGCAGCAGGCGTCTCCCTCGACTACGTCGATCTGGTCGACGACGCCTCCATGGAACCGATCGAACGAGTGGACGGCGAGTGCTCGGCGATCGGTGCGCTGGTGGTCGACGGCGTGCGGCTGATCGACAATCTCCCCCTGTCCCCGGACTGAGACGTCGCCCCGGTCAGCCTCAGCCCGCTCAACTCCAGCCCGACAACGCGAGTGTCAGCGCCACCGCGTTCAAGATGCCGTGGGCGATCATCGCCGGCCAGATGCGTCGAAGCAACCATGTCGAGCCTCCGAGGACCACGCCCACGACCGTCAAGATGATCACCAGACCGATGTTCCCCGAACCGCGAGCCGGGTCGGCGTGCACCAGGCCGAAGAAGATTCCTTGCAACGACACCGCGAACCACCACGAACCGAGCGAGAGGAAGGATCGAAGGACGATGCCGCGGAAGAGGACCTCTTCCACCACCGGGGCGACGATCACGCCGATGACGAGAATCGAAAGAAGGTAATCGCGAGGAAGGTCCCCCGAATCGAGATCCTCGATGTTTCCGGTGAACGGGATGCCGGTCGCCTCGATGACAAGTGCCGCGAGGATCTGACCCACGACGCACGCGAGCCACGTCAATGGACCCCACCCGAGATCGGAGACTCGCCAGCGTCCCGCGAACCAGAATCGTGGCGATCCCTCGCGACGCACCAGGCGCAACGCCACGATCACGGGAGGTCCGTACCCACTGAGAGCACCGATGGCGACGAACACGACGATCGGCCAGTCGAAATCGACCAGGGCCTCGATGAGGAACCGACTGCCGATCAACGAGACGACGAGGGTCGCGAGTACCAGAAGGCCCGTGCGGACCGGAACCGGCGCGAACTCGTCGCGCGGCTGATCGAGCGGTGCCACCGAGGTGGTCCAACCGGTTCCGTTCCACCAGCGGACGTTCGGACGACGCGACGACGACCATGGGTCGCGATACCAGCCCGGCACGACGCGACCGGCTTCGTGATCCGCCTGCCGATCGTCCGCCACGACCACAATCTACGAATCCCCGAACGATGCTCGAGCGTTACGCTCCGAGGGTGTCGTTGAACTGCCTTTGGGACGAATCCACGAGCGTCGACGAGTCGACCTCCGAGGATTTCGCGAGCGTCGATCCACCCGATTCCGACGTCGACCTCCTCGTGGTCGGTGCGGGTTTCACCGGTCTCTGGACCGCTTGGCACCATTCGCTCCTCGTGCCCGACGCCAACATCGTGGTCGTCGACTCGCATCGGGTCGGATTCGGGGCCAGCGGTCGAAACGGTGGTTGGTGCTCGTCGTACCTTCCGATGACGCTCGACCGGATCGCCGCGCTCTCCGACACCGCCACGGCCGTCCGTCTGCAGCGTCTCATGCACGCGACTGTCGACGAGATCGGTGACTTCATCGGTGCCCACGGGATCGACTGCGACTGGTCGAAGGCCGGAGCCCTCACCGCGGCCCGGACGACCCAACAGGCGAACCGCCTGCGCGAGATGGTCGACGAGGCACGTCGCTTCGGCCTCGGAGACGAACACGTGCGGATGCTCGACGGCGACGAAACACGGGCCATCGTCCGGATGCGCGGAGCCTCCCACGCCGTTCTTCAACCGGCCTGCGCGGCGGTGCACCCCCGAAAACTGGTGAACGGTCTGGCCCGGGCCGTTCGTTCGCGGGGCGTGAGGATCCTGACGGGAGCACGGTTCGTCGACCACCGGGACCGAACGTCGACTCTCCGAGTCGGATCCAGCACCGTGACCATGGGCGCCCGCGCGACGGTGCTGTGCACCGAGGCGTGGACATCGCGGCTTCCCGGCCGTCGGCGCACGTCGATCCCCCTGTACTCGCTCATGATCGCCACCGAACCACTGGCGAACGAGACCTGGGACGAGATCGGTCTCGTCGATCGCACGGTGTTCGCCGACGGACGTCGTCTCATCATCTACGGCCAACGCACCGCCGACGGTCGCTTCGCCTTCGGAGGTCGCGGGGCCTCGTATCACTGGGGTTCGTCCATCGAGGAAGCCCACGATCACGACGAGTCCGTCGCCCGTCACCTGAAGCATCAGTTGGTCGACTTGTTCCCGATGATCGGCGACGCACGGATCACCCACCATTGGGGTGGCCCGCTCGCCGCCGCACGCGACTGGACCATGTCGATCGAGTGGGATCCGACCATCGGCCTCGGTCGAGCCGGGAACTACGTCGGTGACGGAGTGGCGAGTTCTCATCTCGCCGGTCGGATTCTCGCCGAGTTGATCGCCGGAGCCGACACGGAGCGCACGTCGTTGCCTCTCGTTGGTCACCGGTCTCCGCGCTGGGAGCCCGAACCCCTTCGATGGTTCGGGGTCAACCTCATGTCGAGGCTCGCCGGCTCGATCGACCGACGAGAAGCCGGTTCGGACAGTGAGCAGGTGCTCGGCACTCGCTTGCTCGACCGACTCACCGGCGGCTGACGGACCCCGCGGTTGCCTATCGACGTTGACTCGGGTCGGAATGTCGGGCGACGTGTCGCACGGCGAACACTCCGTCACCCGACAGGATTCCGCCCCGTCCGAACAACCGTCCGTTCTGCCAGTTCGACAAACCCAACTCGGGCCGACCGAGGGCGTACTGGCCGTCGACCCAACGAGTGAAGCCATCACCGACGAAAGGCGCCTCGGTGCTCCGGTACACGTGTTCGAGATCCGCCTCTTCGTCGGACAGGATCGCGACGACGAACCTCGGCGACCAGCGATCGAAGAGCTCGATCGCCTCGTCGAGATCAACGACGCTAATGACGCTCAACTCGGGACGGTCGTCCCACTCCCACTCGACGGCGAGGAAGTCCTCATCGTCGTGAGTGACCCACCGACTGTCTCCGTCGACCAGATCGTTCGTCGGCCGGTCACCGGCTCTGACGTGAACGATCGCCGACTCGTGACCCCTTCGCCGGGCCGCCGCGTCGGCGGCCGCCACGACGTCCCGCACCGAGGACCCGGGGATGCAGACCACCACGTTGGCGGTGTTGCAGACCTTTCGATCGAGCGAAGCCTCGATCTGCGACCGCAGACGCTCCGACGACACCGAATCGCGGACCATGATCCATGCGCCACCCGTGCCGTGCAGGCTCGCCGGCACACCCGACTGTCGCGCCACGGCACCGAGGAGTTCGACCGCGGCCCCGCTCCCCCTGGCCACCGCGAGGCCCAGTCGAACGTCGGAGAAGAGCGAGTATCCGGCCGCTCGATCGGCCTCGTCGATGAAACCGACGCTTCCGGTGGGCAGACCGCTCGCGGCGAGACTCGGACGAACCGCGTGTTCCATGATGGCTCGCGCCGTCCCCAGGGCATCGCTCCCGATGCGAAAAACGACGGTGTTGCCCGTTCGCAGGACACCCGTGGCGTCGGCGAAGACGTTGGGGCGACCCTCGAAAACGAAACCCACGACGCCGAGCGGGGATCGTCGCTCCTCGACCCTCCATGTCTCGTGGCGCACCTCGTCGACCGGGCGATCCCGCCCGATGTCGACGTCACGCCACATCCGCAGCGACGACACCATGTCGAGGCGCATCTTCTCGCTCAACTCGAGTCTCGTCGTGGAGCGACCCCGGCGACGGGCATCATCGACGTCGCTCCGGTTGGCCTCGCTGATCGGACCGAACACTCGGTCGTCCTCCAGACGTCGGGCGAACTCTTCGTAGAACGCCGAGATCGCCTCGTCGTCCAGTTCGGACAACGCGGAGAAAGCGCCCGCGGCCTCATCCACCACCCGTCCGACGCGAACGGACACCTCCGCCGGAACGCGAAGAAGGTCTCCGGTCGACTGGACGACGATGAGCCGGTCACCGGCCCGGAAATCGCGAGCGAGCTCGTCCGGCACCACCGCGACACGGTCGCCGCCGAAGGGGATCCGCTGACCCGGCTCGAGCGACGTCAGAACCGCCGAGGTCGGATCTCGTTCCTCACGGGCCACCTGGACAGCGTACGACAAGTAGCGTCGCGGACATGGAGGAGACACCGCTCACCGACGATGGCCTGTACTTCCGGCAGTTGCTGTCGGGACACGACTTCGCCGTCGAGGACGGTCTCGCCCGCCAGATGGCCAACTTCGTGTACCTCATCGGCGACCGGGCGACCGGCGAGTGCGTGGTGGTCGATCCGGCCTACGGCGTCGACGACCTCTGCGACATCGCCGAGCGGGACGGCATGAGGATCACGGGGGTGCTGGCCACTCACTACCACCCCGACCACGTCGGCGGATCGATGATGGGATACCGCATCGAGGGGGTCGGTCGACTTCTCGAGAGAACCTCCGTGCCCGTGCACGTGAACGTCGCCGAGGCACCCTGGGTCGAGCGCACCACCGGTCTCGGCGCCGACGATCTCTGCCAGCACCAAGCCGGCGACGTCGTGACGGTGGGGTCGGTCGACATCCATTTGGTCCACACACCCGGTCACACTCCGGGAAGCCAGTGCTTCCACGTTCGGGGTCGACTCGTGTCCGGCGACACCCTCTTCCTGGACGGGTGCGGACGCACCGATCTTCCGGGTTCCGACCCATCGGCGATGTTCGACAGTCTGCGCCTGCTCGCCGCGATGCCCGATGACACGGTGATCTATCCGGGTCACCGGTACTCGCCGGCCCCGCACGAGAAACTCGACGAAGTGCGGCGTCACAACTTCGTGATGAAGCCGACGACTCGTGAGCAGTGGCTCACGATCTTCGGCGGCGGTTGACCCCTACAGGATCCCGGTCAGGGCCGAAGCAACCGCCGACACCCCCGCCACGGTGAGCAATGTCAACACCAGTCGTCGAGCCGACTCTTCGGTCACCCGCGGTGCGACACGGTGTCCCGACCACGCGCCGAGCGCGATCGCGGGCGCGGCGACGGCCGACAAAGTCAAACCGTTCGACCCGACCTCCTTGCTGAGAAGAAACGCCACGAGCGACATCATCGCGCTGACGCTGAACACGAGATTGATCGTCGGACGGAAAACCCTCATCGGCAGGTTCTTGGCCTGCATGATCACGACGAGCGGTGGACCGTTGGTCGACACCGAGGCCGCCAGTGCTCCACTCAGAACGCCCGCGACCACGTCTCCGACCCGGCGTTGGTCGGTCACGGTCAGCCGTACCGCCAGCAGCAGGACGGCCAGCAACACGCCGAGACCGACGACGAGGCGAAGTAGGTCCTCGTCGAATCGCGTGAAGACCAGCAGACCGAACGGGATGCCGGCCGCCGCGGAGAGAAGCAGCCGTCGAGCGAGTGGCCGATCGATGTGCACCCGCCCGAGTACCGCTTGGGCCCCGCTGGTGAAGATGCCGAGAACCGTGGCCACCAGCACGGCGTCGTGAGTGTCGATCACGAGCGACATGAGGGGCACCGACAGGAGCGACAGTCCGAACCCGGCCACCGCCTGCGCGGCTCCGGCCAACGCCACGGCAGCCAGGAGGACCGTGACGTCGAGAGCGGACACCCGTCGAGTCTGCCCAGCACCCCGGTCTCCGGACGGGATCCTTTGACAATTTGTAAACTCACCGCGTGACCACCGTCGATCGGACCACCCCGGCACCACGCATCGACGGCCGCCGCCTGCTCGGGCGCCTGGACGAGTTGGCCACGATCGGTGCCATCGACGGTGGCGGCTGTGCGCGACTGGCGCTCACCGATGACGATGCCCGGGGTCGAGATCTGGTGGTCTCGTGGATGCGCGATCTCGGTCTCGAGGTCACCGTCGACGTGGTCGGCAACATCGTCGGCACCTGGCGGGTGGGAAGCGGACGTCCGGTGATGACCGGTTCGCACATCGACACGGTGCGCACCGGTGGGCGTTACGACGGCAATCTCGGTGTTTTGGCTGGTCTCGAGGTGATCGAGACCCTGATGTCGGCCGGGTCGGAACCGGCGCGCCCCCTCGCGGTCGCGGTGTTCACCAACGAGGAAGGCGCTCGGTTCCAACCCGACATGCTCGGATCACTGGTGTGGGTGGGCGGACTCGCCGTCGAGGAGGCACTCGACACGCGCGCGATCGACGGTGCGCGTCTCGGTGACGAACTCGAGCGGATCGGTTACCAGGGATCACTCCCCTGTCCGTCCGAGTCGCCGCACGCCTTCGTCGAACTTCACATCGAACAGGGTCCGGTGCTCGAGGTCGAGGGTTTCCGGTTCGGTGCCGTCACCGGAGTTCAGGGCATCTCATGGCAGGAAGTCGAGATCGAGGGACAGAGCAACCACGCCGGAACGACTCCGATGAACATGCGCCGCGACCCGGCCTACGTCGCGGCGAACATCGCGGTGTTCCTCCGGCGACTCGCCCTCGAGATGGGCGGCAACCAGGTGTGCACCGTCGGCAAGATCGACCTTCAACCGAACCTCGTGAATGTCGTGCCTCGGTCGGCTCGGCTCACCCTCGACGTTCGGAACACCGACGAGAACCTGCTTCGGGTAGCCGAGGCTCGCATCGCGGCCCATCTGGCCGAACTGGCCGCGACCGAGCACGTGACCATCACCACCCGGAGCCTCGCCCGGTTCGAACCGGTGGAGTTCGACGAGGCCCTCGTCGAGATCGTCGAACGCACCATCGCCGAGCACGGACACTCCGGACGCCGACTCCCGTCGGGAGCGGGACACGACGCGCAGATGCTGGCGCGCGTCTGCCCGACCGCGATGATCTTCACGCAGTCTCATCTCGGAATCAGCCACAATCCGGCCGAGCACACCGATCCCGACGATCTGGTGGCGGGAGCCGATCTGCTCCTCGACGTGATGTGGAAGCTCGCACATCACGATTTCGACTCCACGGGGAGGCCGGCATGACCGCCCATCCTCGCCGCGTCGTCGTGGCCGGCGCCCAGATGGGTCCGATCCAACGCGATCACACTCGTCGTGACGCCGTCGAGCGTCTGGTGGTGTTGCTCCAACAGGCCGCCGAGCGGGGCGCCGAACTCGTCGTCTTCCCCGAGTTGGCTCTCACCACCTTCTTCCCCCGCTGGTTCGTGTCCGACATCTCCGAGGCCGATCACTGGTACGAAACCACCATGCCGGGGCCGGAGACCCAGCCTCTGTTCGACGAGGCTCGCCGCCTGGGGGTCGGTTTCAGTCTCGGGTACGCCGAGATCACGGAGCCCGATGCGATCGGGACGCGTCATCGCTACAACACCCAGATACTCGTCGAACGTGACGGTTCGGTCGTCGCGCGCTACCACAAGGTGCACATTCCCGGACACGAACACCACGAACCCGATCGACCGTTCCAACACGCCGAGCGCTACTACTTCGAACCGGGTCCGGAAGGTTTCGGGGTGTGGCGGGCCTTCGGCGGACTCGTTGGGATGATGATCTGCAACGACCGCCGCTGGCCGGAGACCTACCGTGAGATGGGTCTGCAGGGAGTCGAGTTGATCCTCTGCGGGTACAACACGCCCATCCACTACGTGCCCGACCCGAGTCAGGACATCCTCCAGGGGTTCCACAACTCTCTCGTGATGCAGGCGGGTGCCTACCAGAACGGGACGTGGGTCGTGGGAGTCGCCAAGGCCGGCGTCGAGGAGGGTGTCGACTCGCTCGGTCAGTCCTGCATCGTCGCCCCGAGCGGACAGATCGTCGCGCAGACGCTCACCACCGACGACGAGGTGATCGTGGCCGATTGCGACCTCGACTGGTGTCACCGTTACAAGGGAACACTGTTCGACTTCGACCGCTATCGCCGACCCGAGGTCTACCAACGCATCACCGGACAACGTGGTGTGATCGAACCGGAGGAAGCACCGTGACCGAACCCGGGATCATGAACGAAACGGTGGTGCTGGTCGTGAACGGGAGCGAGGTCGCCGTGCGAGCCGACCACCCCAACCTCCTCGCGGCATTGCGCGAGGAGCTCGACCTCACCGCGGCCAAGGACGGATGCTCGCCGTCGGGACAGTGCGGTTGCTGCACCGTTCTCATCGACGGAAAAGTGGTGGTGAGTTGCCAGCAACCTCTCGCCAAGGTCGCCGGCAAGACGATCACCACTCTCGAGGGTCTCCCCGACGACGAACGTCGGCGCTACAGCGACGCCTTCGCCTCCTGTGGCGGCCTGCAATGCGGCTTCTGCATTCCGGGAATCGTCATGCGTGCCAAGGGCCAGATCGACAAGAAGGGCGCCTCGTTGACCCGCGAGGAGATGTCGCGTCACCTCGGAGGAAATCTCTGTCGCTGCACCGGGTACGTCAAGGTGCTCGATGCCATCGAGGCCGTCGCCACCGGTGCGGTGCGACGTCCGGAGAAGCCGGGCGGTGTCGGGTCGCGGGGAACGAAGTACGAGGCAGCCGAGCTGGCTCTCGGAGACCGCGGATACGTCGACGACATCCGAATCCCCGGTCTGCTCCACGCGGCGTTGCATCTGACGACTCATGCGCGGGCCGACGTCGTGTCGATCGACGTGACGGCCGCTCGCGCCGCCGACGGCGTGGTCGCGGTGTTCACCGCCGCCGACATTCCCGGCGAACTGAAGGTCGGGCTGATCCACAAGGACTGGCCGATCATGATTCCGGTGGGTGGTCGCACCAGTTACGGCGGTGACGTGCTGGCCGTGGTGGTCGCCGAGACGCGGCAACAGGCGCGTCGGGCCGCCGAGGCGGTGAGCGTGGAGTACCGCCCACTGCCTCCCGTCACCGACGTCGACGCCGCTCTCGCGGGAGCCGAGGTCGCGGTGTGGGGAACCGACTCGAACGTGCTCAGCACGAGCGCCTACCGGCGGGGCGACCTCGACGCGGAGTTCGCCCGGTCCGCTCACGTCGTGAGCGAGGAGTTCTCCACGCAGCGCATCGAACACGCCTTCCTCGAACCGGAGAGCACGCTTGCTGTTCCTTCGATCGTGGAGGGACGACGTCATCTGCACGTCTACTCCGGCGGACAGGGTGTGTGGGACGACCGCAACGACATCGCCCGCGTGCTCGGCGTGGGCAACGAGTCGGTGACGGTCGAACTCGTCACCAACGGTGGTGCCTTCGGTGGCAAGGAGGACATGAGCAACCAAGCGCAGACGGC
>Ga0129333_10000856_pt1 | contig 26794 bp, 24 predicted proteins | sample CPB6_08_DNA_FD_94474 | JGI IMG/M metagenome (GOLD analysis project Ga0129333, IMG submission 94474) | Freshwater to marine salinity gradient microbial communities from Chesapeake Bay, USA - CPBay_Sum_0.6_0.8_DNA | ecosystem: Environmental > Aquatic > Marine > Coastal | place: USA: Chesapeake... | reverse complement strand
GACGGCAAGAGCTGTCGCAACAACGATTCCGATAAGTAACGCGGCCTTAACCTTGCGAATCATCAAACCGATTGTTAGGAATAGACCGAATGCAAAGACAACTACTGGCCAACCAACAAGTTCTCCGCCATCACCTAATGTGACCGGAACTGGTCCGGTTGCAGTCCGGCGAACAAAGCCTGCATCAACTAGGCCGATAAGGGCTATGAATAATCCAATACCAACAGAGATGGCAATCTTCAGTTGAGTCGGGACGGCGCGAAATACGGCGGTTCGGAAACCAGTCAAGACGAGAATTGTGATGATGATTCCTTCAAGAACCACCAGACCCATCGCATCAGCCCATGTCATCTTTGAGGCAACAGCTACTGCGACGAAGGTGTTTAGACCAAGGCCGGTTGCTAAAGCCAATGGGAAATTAGCTACAACTCCCATGAGAATTGATAGGACACCTGCAACAAGAGCAGTTGCGGCAGCTATCAAAGGAAGATTAGGAGCATCTCCGCCACCGATATATTTTCCATCACCATCTTTAGTTAGACCAATGATCAATGGATTGAGCGCAACTATGTACGCCATTGTAAAGAATGTAACTACGCCACCACGAACTTCTTGAGCTACTGAAGATCCGCGTTGCGAGATTTTAAAGAAGGTATCCAGCATTTTTTACCTTTCATCCCATGCAGAAATGGGAGATTGCTAATTTTTTAACGGTGGTGGTTGCGACACCGTGTGAAGGCAGTCCACAAACTGGGGGAAGCCCTAAAAATAAGGGTTACTGCTTGGTAATTCGGGCAACGACACCAAAAGAAATAGCTACTGATTGACCAATTAATAGGGCGAAAAGGGCGGTACCAAGGCCAACAGTTCCTCCCAAGAGCCACCCCGATATGAGTACGAGCACTTCGATTAAAAGTCGAACTCGACCGACGGGAATCCCGGTTCTGCGATGAAGAGAAGTCATCCACCCATCTCTGGGCCCGGGACCTAAGCCACAGGTTATGTAGAGCGCCGATCCAACTCCAACTAGCGCTATGCCAATAAGTACATAAAGGAATTCAACGAAGAAGATGTCAACCTCTGGAATCAAAAGGAGTCCAAGATCAATTGCGACGGCTATTAGAAGAATATTAAGAAGAGTTCCGAATCCTGGTTTTTCTCGTAACGGTATCCACAAGAGCAAGACGCCAATGCTAACAATAAAGGTTGCTACACCTATCGAAATATCAAATTGATTTGAAACGCCTTCAGATAGAACGGTCCAAGGAGAATTTCCAATATTTGAAACAATCAAAAATGATTCACCAATGCCAAAAAGGATGAGCCCTATAGAAAGAATAGAAAATCTTTTTATAGATAGATCCCATGTATTTGTTGCCGTCCAAGGAAGAGTCGGGACCGTTGTGTGTGGTTTCATCCAACTTCTCAAACCTGCAAACTTGCGCATGATCATTTGATAAACCTACCTTAATTACGTATTCATCTTGAGTAGACTGTCTTCGTGTTTCCAGGCATAGGTACCGTCATCAATGTTGGAGCAATAGTTTTAGGTTCAATTCTTGGAAAGCTTGGCGGTAATCGCATACCCGAACGAACCCGTACTTTGATTACAGAAATTCTTGGCGCTATTACATTAGTTAGCGCAGCATCAAGTCTTCGTTCCTTGTGGAATGAGGACTTTGTGAAGAACACTCCTCAGGGAGCACCTATCCTGATAGTTCTTGGATCATTGATCTTTGCAGCTCTAATCGGCTCTGCTCTAAATCTAGAAAAGCGTTTGGTTGGTCTTGGGGAATCTTTAAAAAGAAAGTTTAGGAGTGAAACAAATACCTTCGTTGATGGATTTGTTACCGCTTCACTGGTTTTTGCGATTGGGCCGTTGGCAATCCTTGGAAGTATCAGCGATGGTATGAATACCGGAATAGATCAGTTACTTCTTAAAAGTACCCTGGACTTCTTCGCATCGGTAGCTTTTGCGGCTGCATTTGGCTGGGGAGTTTTAGTTTCCGCGCTGCCGGTTGGCATTTATCAATCCATCTGGACAATTCTCGGTCTTGGCTTAGGCAACATACTTAGTGAATCCCAAGTTGCTGCAATGACCAGCGTAGGTGGAATTCTGCTGATAGGAATAGGTTTGAAGCTATTGAATATCAGGGAAATTGCAGTGGCAAACTTATTACCTGCCCTTTTCATCGCTCCATTGATTACAGCAACGCTAATCTATTAGCTAAAAAGTCTTACCATCAATCACAAAACGATATTTAACATCACTTGCAATTGTTCTTTCGTAGGCTTGATTTATATAGTCAGATTTGATTATTTCAACCTGACTCACAATGTTCTTTGCGCCGCAAAAATCAATCATCTCCTGTAGCTCTGGCATTCCGCCAATCATCGAGCCCGCGATGCTGCGACGTCCGTCAAGAAGAGAACCGGCATGCACGGCATAAGGTTTTCCGGGCAATCCAATGATTACAAGCGTTCCATCTGTATCTAAGGTTTGAAGGTACGGTTCTAAATCAATCTCGGCCGATACCGTATTTAGGATGAGATCAAATGATTTTCGAATTGGCTTATTCCAATCGTTCTGACTGGTTAAAACAAAATGTTTTGCGCCAAATCGATATGCATCATCTTCCTTGCTGCTGCTATGTGAAAACACCGTTACTTCAGCTCCTAATGCGGCAGCAAATTTAACTCCCATATGGCCAAGTCCGCCTAAACCAATTACTCCAACTCTGCTAGTTGGTCCAACTTTCCAATGGCGAATAGGTGAATAGAGAGTTATCCCCGCGCAAAGTAGAGGTGCGACGCCAGCTAAATCCAAGTTTGCAGGTATTGAAACGGCATAATGTTGATCTACTACAAAATAGTTTGAGTAACCGCCAAAAGCAATGGTCTTTCCATCTCTTTCCATCGCGTTATAAGTTCCGGTCATACCTTCACGGCAAAAATGTTCCATTCCCCGCAAACAGTTATCACAATTGCGACATGAATCAATGAAAACTCCAACTCCGATGAGATCGCCTACTTTGAATTTATTTACATCTATTCCAATATCAGTAACCTTACCGACTATTTCGTGGCCAGGAACCATAGGAAATATAGCCGGGCCCCATTCCTCTCTGGCCTGATGGATATCGCTGTGACAGATTCCTGAATACAGAATCTCGAAACCAACATCATTTGCGCCGATCTGTCGCCTCGTAAATTCGAATGGTTCAAGCGGCTGACTCTTTGATTTCGCAGCGTATCCATTTGCAGTTCTCATCAAGATTCTCCTAAAGGTTACAGACTATTAAATGGCAAGGGATCGATAGAAGCTTGACCGGAAGTTCTTGCAGTCACCTTTCGCATATGATGCCTGCGGCATAAAACTTCGTAAGCTACAGCGGCGCTGGCACCAGTATCGCCAACTACAACTTGTTCACCTTCTGTGACCATATTTCCGTCTATGGTTCTAGCGTTATGTGTCGCTCGCTCACCGCACCAACAGAGCGCTTCAACTTGCAGAGTCTGAACTCGGTCTGCCAGTTCAACTAGACGGGCTGAACCAGGGAAGAGCTTGGTACGGAAATCTGTAAGGATGCCAAAGGCATAAACGTCAATTCCCAATCCATCGGCAATTCTTGCTAGTTGTTCAATTTGTTCCGGTGTATAGAACTGGGATTCATCGCATATTACATAATCAATTTTCCGTCCTTGAGATAATAGATCAACGGTAAATCGATGAATATCCAACTCAGATGGAACTTCGATTGCCTCTGATGTTAAACCTAACCGTGAAGATATTTTGCCAGTTCCCGCTCGATCTTGATTAGTAAATAGGAGACCGGATCTGCCTCGACTTTGATGATTGTGGGCAGTTTGCAAGGCAAGGGTGGATTTACCGCTATCCATTGTTCCGCAGTAAAAAATAAGCTCAGCCATTTGTGTCCAAAAGTGAGATTATTTCGATCTTCGGATAGTGATCTGCGATTGCTTTCCTACCATTAAGAATGCCAATCTCTAAGAGAAAAACGTGGGCCGCAGTGGTTGCCCCAGACATATTTACTAACTCTTGACAGGCGAGAGCTGTTCCTCCTGTTGCTAGGACATCATCAACGACAACAACTGTCTTATCGTCAGATAAAAGATCCTTATGCATCTCGAGAGCATCAAATCCATACTCCAATTGATAATCCTTCCGATGTACATCGCGAGGGAGTTTGCCTGGCTTTCTAACGGTTACGAAACCAATTTCTAACTCATTGGCTAGAGCGCCACCGAGAATAAAGCCGCGACTTTCGATTCCGACAATTGCATCAACTTTTCTTCCAAGGCCATTTATACGGGCAGCTAGTTCATTTATCACTCGAGAGAGACCCGGACCATCGGCTAGTAGAGGTGTAATATCCTTAAATAAAATTCCAGGTTTTGGATAGTCAGGCACATCTGCGATTAAAGAGAGCGCAGAGTCAAGTGAAATTTCGACCACGGTTAGAGCATAGTCATTCAACGTGTCCGAGAGGGGACTTGAACCCCTAATCCCTTTCGAGAACTAACACCTCAAGCTAGCGCGTCTGCCAATTCCGCCACCCGGACGAGAGAGGGCATACTTTAGCCCATGGAGAAATCTTCGCTTAATCTCACTTCCGAGCAAATCGCCGAACTACAAGAAGATGTTGTGACCTTGTGCCAGGAGTTAATTCGTATTCCTAGCGTCAACTATGGCGAAGGGAAAGGCGATGAGAGGGCGGTTGCACAATACGTTCTTGAGAAGTTAGAAGAAGTTGGAATTTCTGGAAAAATTTACGAATCGGCAAAAGATAGATGCTCGGTAGTTGCTGAAATACCCGGATCGGATACAACTCTTCCGGGATTAATAGTTAACGGTCATATCGATGTTGTTCCAGCAAATAAAGAAGATTGGACAGTAGATCCCTTCTCTGGATTGATCAAGGATGGTGCAATCTGGGGTAGAGGTGCTGTCGATATGAAGGATATGGATGCCATGATCCTTGCGGTTGTCCGGCTCTGGGCCCGCCATGGAATTAGACCAAGGCGCCGAACAGTATTGATCTTCTTTGCCGATGAAGAGGCTGGCGGTATTTATGGTTCGCGCTGGTTAACAGAAAAACATCCCGAAATCTTTGCAGGGTGTACAGAGACAATTTCTGAAGTTGGCGGGTTTTCAGTTACTTTGAAATCAGGCAGAAGACTGTACCTATTGGAAACTTCCCAAAAGGGAATTGAATGGATCAAACTCACTGCAAAAGGAATAGCAAGCCATGGTTCGCTTATCAATAGAGATAATGCGGTTACTAAGGTTTCGGAAGCGGTCTCAAAAATCGGCAATTATCAATGGCCGAGACGTGTTACGAAAACAAATCAAGCGCTCTTCGAGAAGATTTCAGAACTTTCCGGAATTCCATATCAGGAAGCGAATTTTGATGAACTTCTGCTGGAATTAGGACCTGCTGCGAAAATGATCGGTGCAACACTTACAAATACAAGTAACCCGACGATGTTAGAGGCTGGTTACAAAGCTAATGTAATTCCACAAAATGCAACTGCAGTTGTAGATTGCAGAACCATCCCCGGTTTTGCATCGGAATTACTGCCCACTATTAAAGAGATTATCGGGCCAGATATAGAGGTGGAAAGTTTGGTCTCAGATATTCCTTTAGAAGTTGAATTTGCAGGAGAGCTAGTGGAGAAGATGATTGATTCGATTCTCGCCGAAGACCCGGAAGGAATAGTTGTTCCTTATGTGCTAAGTGGTGGAACTGATAATAAGGCGCTAGCAAAATTAGGAATTACTGGATATGGATTTAGTCCACTTGCATTACCGCCAGATATTGATTTCATGGCGCTCTTTCATGGTGTTGATGAGCGAGTGCCTATTGAATCTTTATTGTTCGGCGTTCGAACTTTATACCGATTCATGATTCAAGCTTGAGACCTCATCTAGAGCCTCACGAACCGGAATAGGTAGTTCAACTTTATCTGCGGTTAATACACCTCGTAATTGAGCGCTGGTTCTAGCGCCGATAAGTATCGAAGAAACGCCTGGTATATCTCTAACCCAAGCAATCGAAACTTCTAATGGTGATAGTCCTAAACCGTCAGCTGCAATCATTACTGCTTCAACTATCTTTGCAGATCCTTGCGATAAATAAGGTTCGATAAAACTAGAAAAATGCGGGCTAGCGCCTCGTGAATCAGAAGGCATGCCCGATCTGTATTTTCCAGTAAGAACACCTCTGCCCAACGGGGACCAAGCAAAGAAACCAATACCTAAATTTCTAGATGCGGCAAGAACTTCTCGCTCACATTTTCTATTCAGCAAGGAATACTCATTTTGAACACTAACAATCGGTGCGTGACCAAATGTTGGACTTTGTAATGAAACAGCTCGAGCTGTCTGCCAGCCATTGAAATTTGAAATTCCAACATATCTAGCTTTCCCGCTTGAGACTGCTGTATCTAATGCACCCAACGTTTCTTCTAATGGCACGTGAGAATCCCAGCTATGAATCTGCCAGATATCTACGTAATCGGTATTTAGTCGAGCTAACGATTTATCTAACTCGAGAAGAAGGTTCTTTCGTGAATTATCTACGACGCGTTCGCCATTTCGAAGAGAAATTCCAGCTTTTGTTGCAATGACAACCTCGTCTCGATCTGTCATCGCTTCGATGAGACCGCCGAGAACTCGTTCGCTATCACCATCGCCATAAAGTGCTGCCGTATCAAGAAAGTTGCCACCGGAGTCTAGAAAGAGTCGGAGTTGATCAGCTGCTTCCTGTTCGTCAGTATCCCGTCCCCAGGTCATAGTTCCTAACCCCATTCGAGAAACTGACAAGCCCGAGTTTCCAACGGAGCGAATTTCCATTCCACGACCTTAGCAAGATGAATTAGGAAATGATGGATACCCTTGATGTGTGACAACCGTTTTCTTTCTCCGCCATGCCGAATCCACCGCTAATAGAAATGGAATTTTGGCTGGCCGAATACCTGACATTTCACTTTCTGAGAGAGGATTTAAGGAGTCAAGGAAGTTAGTCAAAACTCTCTCCGATCTGGAATTTGATCTCATAATTTCTAGTCCACTACAGCGTTGCGTTGAGACTCTTACCCCTTTCTTGAAGAGAAGCGGTAAAAGTTTGACTTTGGAGCCTGGATTTCAAGAGATGGATTATGGAACTTGGTCCGGCAAAGAGCTGAAAAAGCTTTCCAAAAAATCCGAATGGAAGTCGGTCCAATCTAATCCAGAGAAATTTAGATTCCCAAAGGGTGAGAGTTTCAAAGAAGCATCACGGAGAGTTTCTGCCGCGCTTGAACGAATTGAAGAGCAGAACCCAAAGAAACGGATTCTTGTGGCGACTCACGGGGATATCATTAAATTGGCTGTCACATTAACGCTTGGTTTACCAATCAATAAATTTCAGAAACTGATCGTGGATCCAGCATCAATATCAACCGTTGATCTTGAACATAAGAAGGTTATTGCTTTAAATCAGAAAGCGAGAAAGCAGTGGAGTTTTGACCTGAGTGTTAGATCTCTAATCGGAGGCGGAACAGATAGATGACTTCACCACGTTATCGTTTCGATGATCCAGATAATGTTCTTATTGGAACTATTGGCGTTCCCGGTGAGAGAGAATTCTATTTACAGGTTCAAGATGCTTCCCGAATCAATTCATTTGCGCTGGAGAAATCTCAGGCCGATGCTTTGTCTCGCCGATCATTGCAAATGTTGCAAGATCTAGGATTAAAGAAGAGTTTGCAAATAAAGAGATTGGTCCTGGCTACGCCATTGGAAAGTGAGTTCCAAATTGGAGTTATAAGTATTTCTTGGCAGCCGGCAGAGCAAAAATTCCAGATCGATATTCAGGAGGTTCGGGATAATACCGATACTGAAGAGGTTGCGATTGATTTACAAATCATTATGACGCCTGAAACCCTCAATTATTTTGCACAACATACTCTTGAAATTGTGGCTGCGGGTCGTCAGCCTTGTTTGTTCTGTGGTGGGCCGATCAACGCTGAGGGACATTTATGCCCGCGCTCCAACGGATACCGGCGTATGGAATGAACGAATCCTTAGAATTAATTAGTGTCGGAACTTTAGAAGTTATTGGACGATTAGTTGACGCATCAAATGCAACTCTTTATGGTGAAGTTTCTAGTGGTGCAGAATCTATGAAGGTTATTTATAAACCGATTGCCGGGGAGAGACCGCTTTGGGATTTTCAAGATGGAAATCTAGCGAGCAGGGAAGTGGCGGCATATAAAGTAAGTGAGATTGTTGGCTTCCATCTTGTCCCGCGCACTGTCTTACGAGATGGCCCATTTGGATTTGGCTCGGTACAAGAATGGATTGAGCAGGATGAAAACGCTGATGTCATCGCCCTCGGTCAATCAGATAGTCCGGGAATTCGATCGCTTGCGCTATTTGATGTGCTTATAAATAACACCGATCGAAAATTTGGACATATTTTGCTCGACAAAGAGTCACGAATTTTTGGTTGTGATCACGGAGTTACTTTTCATTCCGAACCGAAGCTGCGTACGGTCCTGTGGCAATTCGCGGGCTTGGAATTAACCTCTGATGAAGTAAATAAGCTATCCGCATTCGAAAGTTATCTTGTGGAGGGTAGTCATGAATTTGATGAGCTGCTAAATCATGAAGAGATTGCAGCACTTCGCAAAAGGTGTCGAAAGTTGCTCCAAGAAAAACTCTTTCCATATCCATCAGAGGAATGGCCAGCAGTTCCATGGCCACCGGTATAGGGAAAGATAAGAGATAGTCTTATCCCGTGCACAGCTGGCCCAAATCCTTTCTTCCGCCTTCACCAATCAAGAAGGGAGTTCATCCAAAGTTAAATTTATTTGGTAGTTATGCAAATCAAAAAGTTCAAATATCAGAAGATAATGTTTCTATCTATGTCTGCGGTATAACCCCATACGATGCTACTCATTTAGGGCATGCCGCTACATATGTAACTTATGATTTAGTTTATAGATTTCTTACTGCGTCAGGAGCTTCGGTTACCTATGCGCAGAACATCACCGACGTTGACGATCCTCTTCTAGAGCGCGCTAAACGAGACGATGTCGCTTGGACGGATTTAGCTAGAAGCCAGATTGAACTTTTCAGAAACGATATGACTTTATTGAATGTATGCCCTCCCAACTTCTACGAGGGAGTTGTCGAGAATATTGAATTAATCATTCAAACTATCAGGAAAATGGTGGATTCGGGATTCACTTACGAGATAGATGGAGATATCTATTTTGACTTAAGTAAAATTCCTCAATCAATTTCAAATCTTCCATTTGATGTTGCAGAGTCAATTAAGATTTTTAGAGAACGTGGCGGAGATCCAGAGAGAATTGGCAAGCGTCATCCTCTTGATAATCTGCTCTGGCAGAAGGCGAGACGCGGGGAACCAAGCTGGGAGAGTTCATTTGGAGCCGGTAGACCTGGTTGGCATGTTGAGTGCGTTGCCATCGCTCTCGGATATCTAGAATCGCAAACCGAAACCTGTATCACGCTGCAAGGGGGCGGTAGCGATCTCTACTTTCCGCATCACTATATGTCGAATTATCAAGCTTATTCACTGAGTAATAAGCCTTTAGCAAAGATTTTCTCGCATGCGGGAATGATCGGTTATGAAGGGGAGAAGATGAGCAAGAGTAAAGGAAATTTACTCTTTGTCTCAAAGATGATTGAAGAAGGCGTAGATCCCATTTCGCTACGAATAGCGCTTATTGATCGAAGCTATCGTGAGTATTTCCCTTGGGAGAGGTCTCATCTAGAGAAGGCAAATCAGATTTGCAAACGAATACGAGCTTCGCTATCAAGAGAAGATTGTGCGCCAACGGATCAATTGATTTTGCAATTGATTTCAGCTTTATCAAATGATTTAGATACCAAAGAAGTTTTTCGTTTGTTGGAAATGTGGTGTCAAGAATCAGAAAATGGAATCAGTGGCGGCAATCCTGGCGAGCTCTCAAGGGCCCTTGACCTTTACCTAGGTCTAGCTTTCTAAACTTCCGGATTACTCCGAAGGAATCTTTCTACTTCCCGAGCGATTGATTCGCCTGTCGCTTCCGGAACGTCGGCCGCATCTTTCGATTTCTCCAGTTCCTTTACGTAATCTCCAATCTCATTATCTTCGCTTGCTAATTTATCAACTTGTTTCTCCCATTTATTTGATGCCTCAGCCAAATCAAATAGTGGAATCTCGATTGAAAGTAGCTCTTCTAGAGAATTGATCAAGGCAAGTGAAGCCTTAGGGCAAGGAGGATTCGATACATAATGGGGAACTGATGCCCATAGCGAGATGGCATCAATCTCTCGTTTACTTGAAAGATCTTGGAGTACGCCAACAATCCCAGTCGGTCCTTCATATTTTGAAATACCAACGCCAAGACGTTCTGCTATTTCGGGAGTGGCGCCGCTTGAGGTAACAACTATCGGTCGCGTATGTGGTGTATCTGCAAGCAGTGAGCCGAATGCGATAGACGATTGCACTTCATAATCGTCTGCAAGATCAAGTAATTCGCTACAGAAACTTTGCCATCGCATAGAAGGCTCAATGCCTTTTACCAGTATGAAATCATGACCATAATCCGGAGTGGAGACTTCAAAAATTGAAGTTGTCGGCCAAGTGATGTCGCGGACCTTATCTTCGTTGATTTTGATATTGGGTCGATTTACCTGAAAATCGTAGAAATCTTCTGATTCGAATTCCGCCAACAAATTCGAATCACCGACCTTTAGAAGGTGATCAATTGCTTGAGTAGCCGCTTCCGCTGCATCGTTCCATCCGGCAAATGCCGAAATCATCACCGGTGATCGCAAGGCAAACTTGCTACTGAAAATGTGCATGAAGAAACCCTACGATAAAGTTAGGTCGATGAGCGCACGGAAAACGAACGAACTACGGGTTGCTCTAGCCGAGCGCACCTTGATTGCCGATGGCGCGATGGGGACGATGATCCAGGCGGCAAATCCTTCGCTCGCTGATTTTCAAGGCCATGAGGGCTGTAACGAGATACTCAACGTAACGCGCCCAGAGCTGATAGAAGAGATTCATCGTAAATATTTAGATGTCGGCGTAGATTTAATTGAAACAAATACTTTCGGTGCCAATTTGGGAAATCTCGGGGAATACGGAATCGCTGATCGAACATACGAATTAGCACGAGCAGGAGCGGTAATTGCAAGAAAGGTTGCATCCGAGTATTCACCTAAGAGATGGGTTTTAGGATCTCTTGGACCAGGAACTAAATTGCCAACTTTGCTACATGTGACGTATCAGGATCTAGAGAATTCCTATTTCGATGCAAGTATGGGATTGATCGAAGGAGGAGTGGACGCACTTCTCATTGAAACCACCCAGGATCTTTTGCAGGCGAAAGCTGCAGTTAATGGCGCAAGAAGAGCTATCAAGAATTCGAAGCAGGACATACTTCTAATTGCTCAAGTTACTATCGAAACCAATGGGACTATGTTGCTTGGTAGCGAGATTGGTGCAGCGCTAAATTCACTAGGAAATCTGGATATTGACTTGATTGGTTTGAACTGCGCAACTGGTCCAACGGAGATGAGTGAACACCTTCGATACCTATCGAAACATTCAGCTATTCCTATTTCCTGCATGCCAAATGCTGGACTACCTGTTTTGGAGAATGGGGGTGCGAAATATCCACTGGGTCCGAAGGCGCTTGCCGACGCACTAAAGGATTTCGTTGAGAACTATAAAGTGAAATTGGTCGGCGGCTGTTGTGGCACGACACCTGAACACCTCGCCGAAGTTGTAAAAACGGTTCGAACATTGGAGAGCCGCAAGAGAGAAACTGATGATTCGAGGATTGCTGAAAATGGAGCCTCCTCCCTCTATCAATTCGTCCCATTCGAACAGGATCAGACTTATCTTTCAATCGGTGAACGGGCGAATGCAAATGGAAGTCGAGCTTTTCGAGATGCATTGCTTTCTAGCAATTGGGAACAATGTATTGAGATAGCGAAAGAGCAGATAAGAGATGGCGCACATCTTCTGGATCTTTCTGTTGATTACGTGGGTCGTGATGGCGTTAAAGATATGAGAGAAATTGCCTCAAGATTGGCGACTGCTTCTACTTTACCCATTGTTCTTGATTCAACGGAACCGGCAACGCTTAAGGCTGGTTTAGAAGTGTTAGGTGGTCGATCGGTAATCAATTCGGTTAATTATGAAGATGGTGATGGTCCTGATTCAAGATTTGCCAAAATCATGCCTCTTGTAAAGGAACACGGAGCGGCGGTTATCGCATTAACGATTGATGAAGAGGGACAGGCAAGAACCAAAGAATGGAAGCTGCGGGTTGCGCGACGATTAATAGTTGATCTCACTGCCAAATGGGAGTTGAAAACTTCAGACATAATTGTTGATTGCCTAACTTTTCCAATTGCAACAGGCCAGGAAGAGACTAGAGGAGATGCGAAGGAAACCATAGAGGCAATTAGGGAACTTAAACTTGCTTTTCCAGATGTGAATACAACTTTAGGCGTTAGCAATGTCTCGTTTGGTCTAAATCCATCCGCTCGAATTGTTCTCAATTCAGTATTTCTTGCAGAAGCGGTGAAAGCTGGCCTCGATTCTGCAATCATTCATCCTTCGAAAATTGTTCCCTTGAATAAAATTCCTGCGGATCAATTGAATACTGCTCTCGATCTAATCTACGACCGGAGAGTTTTCGATGGCGAAAATTGCACCTATGATCCGCTACAAAAATTTCTTCATATTTTTGAGGATTCGACCACGCAGGTTTCTCGCAAGAGCCGAGCTGAAGAATTGGCGGAATTACCACTTCCAGAACGATTACAACGTCGAATTATTGATGGTGAAAAAAATGGTATCGAACGTGATTTAGATGAAGCCATAGCGCTTGGTAGATCTGCCATTTCAGTCATCAATGATGATCTTCTTGCCGGCATGAAAATTGTTGGTGAACTTTTTGGCAGTGGACAGATGCAGCTTCCTTTCGTACTTCAATCAGCTGAGGTGATGAAGATTGCTGTCGCTCATCTTGAGCAATATATGGAAAAGGCTGAGGTGCAGGAGCGCGGTTCAATTCTCCTTGCAACTGTAAAGGGAGATGTCCATGATATCGGCAAGAATTTGGTAGATATCATCCTTACTAATAATGGGTATCGAACAGTGAATTTGGGAATCAAACAGACCATAAATCAAATTGTTGAGGCTGCCGAACTGAACAAGGTTGATGTAATTGGAATGAGCGGTTTGCTCGTTAAATCCACGGTAATCATGAAGGAAAACCTTGAAGAGCTCACCTCGCGAGGATTAGCGTCTCGGTGGCCAGTTCTATTGGGTGGAGCTGCACTAACTAGAACATATGTTGAAGATGATCTAGCTAGTTTGTTCCCTGGCACGGTCAGATATGCAAAAGATGCTTTCGAGGGTTTATCTCTAATGGACAAACTTATGGAGATGAAACAAGGTAACGCCAACGTTGAATTGCCTGCGTTAAAGAAGCGAGCTACAAGACGGAACGAGGAAAATCCTTCAATTATCGACACTCGACGGAGCGATGTTGCTGATGACAATAAAGTTCCAACACCGCCATTTTGGGGCACAAAAGTTATTAAAGGAATTCCGCTGCAAGATTACGCAAAGATGCTTGATGAGCGGGCGCTCTTTGTCGGACAGTGGGGCTTAAAAGGTGGGCGTGATTCATTTGAAAGCACTGCGAATGAGGCCAGACCAAGACTGAGAGATCTGCTCGCCGAAGCTCAGGTTAATTCTTGGTTCAATGCAGCTGTCGTCTATGGCTATTTCAAATGTTATAGCGAAGGAAACGATTTAGTAGTTTTAGAAGAAGATTCATTGAAGGAACTAACCCGATTCTCTTTTCCAAGACAACGCCGAGATAGACGTCTCTGCATTTCTGATTTTTTTAGGGACAAGGAATCGGGCGAGTTGGATGTCATTGAAATGCAAGTTGTGACGATGGGTTCTAGAATTAGCGAGATAACTAATAAGCTTTTTGAAGAGAACGATTATCGGCGTTATCTAGAGTTGCACGGACTATCGGTGCAATTGACTGAAGCACTTGCTGAATTCTGGCATGGACGAGTTAGAGCGGAGCTAAATATTGGAAGCGTCGCTGATAATGATTTGCATTCAATCCTAGATCAAGGCTATCAAGGATCAAGATATAGTTTTGGCTATCCAGCGTGTCCGGACTTATCGCAACAGATTCAGTTATGTGAAATTCTCGAAACTTCAAGGATAGGTGTATCTCTTTCGGAGGAACACCAATTGCATCCCGAGCAGTCAACTTCCGCCATAATTGTTCATCACCCAGAAGCGAAATACTTCAACGCAAATTGATATTGATATGAAGATCTTTGACGCGATTCTGTGGGATATGGATGGCACCCTCGTTGATAGCGAGCCAATCTGGGCGCAGGAAGAGGAAAAATTAATGTCCGAATATGGTGTGATTTGGACTGATGAAGATTCAAAAGCTTGCTTAGGTGGTCCAATTTCTAGACTCGATCAATATATGAGAAATCTTTTGGGGGAAGATATCGAAGCGAATCTCCTTTCGGAGGAATTGCTCCGGCGCATGGCCAAGAGGTTAGAAAGTGATACAAAATTTGCTCCGGGCGCTTTCGAACTTCTTACCGAGTTTAGAAATATCGGGATTCCAATGGCAATTGTTACAGCCAGTGATCTTGGAATTATGAATGCCGTACTCTCTTCAATTGCTGATGATTATTTTGACGCGAAGGTATGCAGTAATGATGTTGCAAAATCCAAACCAGATCCAGAGGGCTATCTCTTAGCTGCAAGTCAACTGGGTGTTGATATAGAACGCACACTAATAATTGAAGATTCGTTACCTGGAATGACTGCTGCCCTTAGATCAGGAGCTTACCTATTGGGAATAAATCCACATTCAGAGCTGGAGACTTCCGAACGTGCGCTATTTACTACAAGTTTGAAAGAGATATCAGCCAATTACCTCAATAATGAATTCTCAGCGATAATCCATCAATGAAGTCTCTCGGTACTGGTCCATTCGCCGCTGGAGATCGCGTGCAATTGACTGATGAGCGCGGGAAAATGTACTCGTTTTATCTAACGGAGAATGGTCAATGGCATTCTCATAAAGGTTGGATTAACCATGATGAGATCATCGGCAAGGATGAGGGAGTTGTAGTTAAATCCAATAGCGGAACTAGTTATCAAGTATTTAGACCACTGCTAAATGACTATGTGCTTTCGATGCCTAGAGGCGCAACAATTGTTTACCCAAAAGATAGTTCGATCATCATCGGTTTTGCCGATCTTTTCCCTGGAGCAAATGTTCTAGAAGCGGGCGCAGGTAGTGGCGCTCTTTCAATCTCGATCTTGCGTGCCATTGGCGATCAGGGCAAGTTATCCTCATACGAAGTTAGGGAGGATTTTCTAGAAATTGCAAGAGAAAGTGTTAAAAACTACTTCGGATATCTACCCAAGAATTGGATTCTAAATAAAGGCGAAGTTCAATCAGGAAATTTCAATGGTGAATTTGATCGGGTAATTTTCGACATGCTTGCGCCATGGGATGCACTCGAGATCGCACAGAAGGCCCTGAAATACGGTGGTGTCCTTTGTTGTTATGTTGCAACAACTACCCAGCTCTCCAAGATTGCTGAAGCCATCAGAGATAGTAAACAATTTTCAGAACCTGAGGCTTTCGAGACTCTTCTTAGAAATTGGCACTTAGAAGGATTAGCCGTTCGACCTTCGCATAATATGAATGCTCATACCGGCTTTCTTATTTTTGCGCGCAAGACCAAAGATTCTCCAATTCGGCGCAGAAGGCGCCCTGCTAAAGGAGCTTCGCTATTGAATGCTGATCAGATCAACAACGAAAATTAGAGTCTCGTTTGGTCCGACTGAACCAGCTCCGGATTCACCGTAGGCTAAATCTGGTGGAATGACTAGCAATCTTCTACCGCCCTCTTTCATACCAGGAACGCCTTGCTGCCAGCCAATAATTACTTGATTGAGGGGAAATGTTGCAGGGCCACTACTCCAAGAACTTTCTAGAATCTCACCCTTTGACCATGACATCAACGTGTAATGAACCGTTACAGTAGATTCGGCAACAGCGGTTGCGCCGCTACCTACTATCACGTCTTCTGCGACCAAATTTGCTGGTGGATTACCACTCGGAGCAGAAATCTGTGGCGCATCACCAGCGTTATCGCTTACAACTGGAAGATTGCTATTTGAGCTCTCTCCTTGTGGTTCGCTCGAAGGAGCGCCTCCATCAGTTGTACAAGCCACTAGATTCGAGACCAAGAATAGAGAGATTAATAAGAGAACTGTCTTCTTCATGGGGTCACCTTATCCTGTCTTGGGCGCTAATCTCTCTCCATGTCATCTGCAAAGACAGAGCGTTTAATCAATCTGACTATGGCACTTTTGGGCGCCAAGCGCTATATGACCAAAACTGAAATTTTTCGCAAGGTGGCTGGATATTCTGGAAGTGCAGAGACGATGGAGCGCATGTTTGAAAGAGATAAGGATGAGCTCCGTTCCTTAGGTATTGAAATTGATCTTGTCAATAACGATCCACTATTTGAAGACGAAGTTGGCTACCGAATATCTCCTGATCGGTTCTCTCTGAAACCGGTCTTTTCTCCAGAAGAGCTTGGAATTTTAGCTACGGCGCTAAATCTCATGAGCAATTCCAGTTTTGCCGAAGACGTAACTCGCTTAAACCTTAAAATAGATCCCTTGATCGCATCTCACGAAAACGAAATAAATATCAACGTAAACAATTCATTACTGCATAGCTCTGAGTTGAAAGTGATCAGCGAAGCGATTTCAACTCGCACCGAATTACAATTCGATTACAAAAAGAGGTTGGATGTTAATCCCGAAAAGCGTTCAGTTTGCCCCATGGGACTTAGCGCCTGGCGAGGGGAATGGTATTTAGTTGGTTTTGATAAAGACCGTGATGACATTCGCGTCTATAAACTTTCTCGAATATCAAGCGAAATCAATCTAATTGGCAAAAAGGGATCTTTTGAAATAGACCGAGATTTCAATGTTCGCGATCATGTAATCATGTATACGGCTTCGCAATATCCGGTAACGTTGCAGGTACGTAGATTCACTGGCTATTCTCTAAGAGAGCGCGCCCAGCGCGTTGAATCAATTAACGACGATTTTGATCTCGTAACAATTGACTTCTTGGATGAAGACGATGCGCTGAAATCCATTCTCTGGTTTGGTGACGATATTGTTGTTTTGGAACCAGAGGATCTTAAATCGAAAGTTATTAACGCTCTAAAGAGAATAGTTGGCGCGCATGAGTGAAACAGCGTCAGAGCGCGCTTTACGTTTGCTAGATATGGTCCCGTTTTTGAATGCGCATCCCGGTATTTCTATTAAGGAACTTGCTTCCGCATTCAAAATCTCGACCAACCAATTAATCGCTGACTTGAACTTGCTCTTTCTATGTGGCCTTCCTGGTTACACGCCGTTAGAGCTAATCGATCTATCTTTTGACGATGGTTATGTAGTAGTTAAAGAACCTCAAAATTTAGCCGATCCGCGCAACTTAACTGATAGAGAACTTCTCTATTTGTTGATCGGGTTATCTTCTTTAGAGTCAGAACTAAGCGGGGAGAAACTGGAGAAGGTAAAGGAGTTACGTGCCAAACTCCGAATTTCCACAAAGTCCAGTATTCCCTTGGGTGTGGTAGATGCAAGCGGCTCAAGGAGCGATCTGGTAACGCTTCTACCCGTAATCCGAGAAAGTTTAGAGAAACGAAAGAAGATTCGTATTGAGTACAGAAGCAGAAGTCGCGATTCGATAACAGAACGCGAATTAAGTCCATATCGAATTTTGGAAGAGAACGGGAATTTCTATCTAGAGGCTTATTCGCATGACGTAAATGAATTTCGAACATTCAACTTGCAAAACGTTAATCGAGCCAGAATCCTCGAAGAAGATTGTGTTGAGATTGACGAAGTGAAAGCTGCGAAGAGCGAGAAAGTTCAATTTAGATTAGACTCTGATTCAATATTTCACCTTGAGAATTCAGCAAAAATTACAAAGACTGGCTCCGCCTTCGAGATCGATGTTTTCCAGCGCGAATGGATAGTTCGCAACGTTTTGCGTGATGGGGGAGCAATGACTATTACAGCACCCGTAGAGCTTCGATCAGATGTTAGAAATCTTGCAAACTCCGCACTTGAGAATTATCAGAAATAACCCAGGAAGAGGTCGTGATAGCGTTGGGCATTGCCCATGAGGGCTATCTGGAAAGGCGATGGCATGTTCGGACTTAGAGAACCATCACATTGGCTACTACTTATTCTTGTAGTAGTAATTCTATTTGGCGCGAAGCGATTACCAGACTCGGCGAGAGCGCTTGGCCGATCTCTCCGTATTTTCAAGAGCGAAGTAAAAGAACTGAATAAAGAAGAGAAGAAAAAAGAGGACGAGGGCCAGTAAACGTCTTATCTCTTTATTGACGAAGGGCAGAAAAAGCTTTGAAGAGCCGTGGAACTATGCCACTTCTCGATCATCTAAGGGAACTACGTGGTCGAATAATCAAATCTGCGTTTTTCATCTTTATCTTTGCGATTTTAGGTTGGAACTATTACACAGAAATTATAGAAACGTTAGCCGCCCCTGTTTGCGATCTGAAAAATTCGACTGACTCTCAGAATTGCGGTGCTCTCTACATCTCAGGAGTTCTCGGACCTCTTAATTTGCAATTGAAGGTTTCTTTTCTTTCAGGTGTAATCCTTTCTGCACCTTTCTGGCTCTATCAAATATGGGCATTTATCGCCCCAGCCTTAACAAGAAAAGAAAAACGAAACTCAATCCTCTTCATAGTTGCTGCAACACCTTTTTTCGCAGCCGGAGCCTTCTTAGCCTATTCAATTCTCCCCATTGCAATCCGCGTTCTCTTTGGATTCACCCCTGAAACACTTGGAAATCTAGTTCGTTTTGATGACTATTTAGATTTTGTTCTCCGGTTGATTCTCATCTTTGGCATCGCATTCGAATTGCCAGTATTCCTTGTATCGCTTAATTTAGTAGGCGTTTTAAGCGGAAAGTCGATTCTTAAACCGTGGCGTTTTGCTATCTTCGGAATAACATTTTTCGTAGCCGCTTTTTCGCCTACTGCAGACCCGCTATCCATGGCAGCTCTTGCAGTACCACTCATTCTGCTCTATTTCGCAGCCGGTGGTATTGGGTTATTAGTAGATAAACGCAGAGCGAGCAGACTGGCAAAGATCAGTGATAGTTCGCCATCTTCCATAGATGAGTCATCGCCAATCGAAAAACCTGAAGCAATCTAGATATGTATCTGCTTCTCTGTAATCCAACTTCAGGCGGGGGTAAAGGCGCAGAGCTAAAGGATCTAGTTACTAGAGAATTAGAGTTGCAAGATATTGAATACCTAGATGTATCGGGCTCCAGCTTTGAGAGTGCGACAGTCAACTTGAAGAACGCTGTCGCCGATCTTCGCGTTGAAGGATTGATTGCAATCGGCGGCGATGGAATAGTTCATTTATCTATACAGATTCTTGCAAAAACCTCAATCCCATTGCTATTGATTCCAGCGGGCACCGGCAATGATTTTGCAAGAGTTTTACAACTTGATTTGAAAGATCCAATCGCAAATCTCCAAAAACTTGCGAAAGATACTATTAATGTCGATCTGGGACTGGTAGACGGTAAGTATTTTGCGGAAATACTGAGTACCGGTTTCGATTCAATAGTAAATGAACGGGCCAATCGATTCAGATTTAATGGAAGATGGAAATATAACCTGGCAATGCTCCTGGAGTTACCATTCTTCAGGCCTCGAGAGTACATGTTTGAGATAGATGGAAATTCCTTTAAAACTCGAGCGATGCTAATTGCCATAGCTAATGGATGTAGCTACGGCGGGGGAATGAAGGTTTGTCCGGATGCACGAATAGATGATGGAAGTTTCGATATCATGATTCTTAGACCAGTTTCGAAATTTGAGTTTTTAAAGGTATTTCCGAAGGTGTACAGAGGAACACATGTCAGTCATCCTAAAATTGAAATTCTTAAAGGAAAGAAAGTCAGAATAATCGCAGATGCAGTCTCTTATGCTGACGGCGAACGTATTGGAAGGCTTCCACTCAACGCAAAGATTGAGCCAGGCGCTCTAAAGGTCTGGTGCTAGGTGGCGCTCTCGCCCGCGGAGAGATACGCCGCTGCTAAAACGAGAAATCGATATCCAAAGACACAGGAGTTTAGTGAACAGTTTGATTATCCATTTGATGATTTTCAAATATCAGCTTGTAACTATTTAGAAGATGGAAAGAGTGTTCTTGTGGCTGCGCCAACCGGAGCCGGTAAAACTATCGTAGGCGAATTCGCGAATTTCTTAGCAATCAAAGAGGGAGTTAAATCATTTTATACAACTCCGATTAAAGCGCTCTCTAATCAAAAATATCAAGAATTTGCCATGCGGTATGGAGAGGCAAATGTGGGGCTTTTGACCGGAGATACGTCCATCAATGGAGATGCGCCATTGGTTGTGATGACAACTGAAGTCCTGCGAAACATGATTTATGCAAGATCAACAGATATCGACAATCTTGGTTTTGTAATAATGGATGAGGTTCACTATTTAGCTGATCGGTTCAGGGGTGCCGTATGGGAAGAAATATTGATCCATCTACCTGAAAAGATTCAGATTGCCGCACTTTCGGCCACTGTATCTAATGCCGAAGAATTTGGGGACTGGTTAAAAACTGTCCGTGGTGATACAGAGATAGTCCTTAGCGAATTAAGACCTGTTCCACTTTACCAACATATTTTGATTGGCAATCGACTACTAGATTTGTTTGTCGACGACGGGAGAGTTAATCCAGAGATTATACGACTCGAGAAGAATTCATTGCGATCCATCCCTGGAAAGAATTTTAGAAATTCTGGTCGCAATCATTCCTCCGTAAGACAATTGCTTCGGCCCGATATTGTTCAATTACTTCAAGAACGTGCTTTTATTCCGGCAATATTCTTCATATTTTCGAGAGCCGGCTGTGACGGCGCTGTCGAACAATGTTTAAAGGCGAACATCTATTTAACCAATAAGGAAGAAAGATCTCTGATTCGCGAAATAATTGAACGGCGTACCGCGGAGTTGCCACATGAAGATTTTGGAGTTTTAAAGTTTCACGAGTGGCAAGAGGCCGCTGAGCGAGGAATAGCTGCTCATCACGCTGGGCTCCTACCTCTATTCAAGGAAACTGTCGAAGAGCTATTTCAGCGTGGATTGTTGAAGGTTGTTTTTGCAACCGAAACTCTCGCCCTTGGAATAAACATGCCAGCGCGTACGGTATTTCTTGAAAAGTTAATTAAGTGGAATGGTGAGTCACATTCGATAATTTCTCCAGGCGAATACACGCAACTCACCGGAAGAGCTGGGCGTCGTGGCATTGATATAGAGGGAAATGCAATAGTTTTATGGAGCGAACAGATTGATAGTTCTCTAGCGGCAAGCTTGGCAAGTACTAGAACTTATCCTCTCCGTTCTTCGTTTAATCCCACTTATAACATGGCGGCAAATCTGATTTCACGATTTGGCAGGGAAAAAGCGCGAGAGTCGCTTGGTTCATCGTTTGCTCAATTTCAAGCTGACAGGAGTGTAGCTGGCATCCTGCGACAAATTACAAAGAATGAGGAAGCTATACGGAATACACATAATGATTCAATCTGTCATTTAGGAGATTTCTCCGAGTATATGAACTTTCGAAGCGAAATATCCAAACGGGAGCAATTGATCAGGTCAAGAGATAAGAAGATCAAGCGCGCGGATTTAGATCGTGAAATTTCGGTACTTAAACGTGACATGAAGTTTCATTCATGTCATGCGTGTCCTGAGCGAGAAGATCATGCCCGAATTTTTGAGAGGTTCAATCGATTAATTAGAGAGACTGACGGTCTCAAATCCCGTGTTCAAAATAGAACCAATTCAATACCCCGAACCTTCGACAAAGTTGTGGATGTATTGGCCGAACTCGAATATGTCTCACAAGGTCAATTGACCGGAAAAGGAAAAACTCTCTCCCGAATCTATGCAGAGAGCGATCTGCTACTAAGCGAAATGATTCATTCCAAGACTTTGGATCGATTAGGTCCAGCAGAGCTTGCCGGTTTTATCTCCTCGCTAGTTTATGAGGGGAGAGGAGAGCGGAGTCGCATTCCAAGAATTCCGAAGAATCTTGAAGAGATTTACAGAGAGACAAATCAAATTTGGCGAAAACTCGTTGGCATCGAGGATGAATTCGGATTATCAACTCAGCGTGAACCAAATTTCGATCTTGCATGGAGCACTTATAGATGGTCAAATGGCAATTCTTTACAATCAGTGCTTCGAGAAACGGATGTTCTTGTAGGGGACTTTGTACGAAATATGCGCCAAGTAATCGATCTCTTAAACCAACTACGAGATGTTCAAAGAGATTTTGCTTCGCCTATAACTCAAGCAATCAGGTCTATTGATCGCGGCGTTGTTGCTTATTCGACGGTGGTTTTATGACCTTGATGTTGATTGATAGCGCTTCGCTCTGGTATCGCGCCTATTACGGAATGCCAGATACGCTTTTGGCGCCAAATGGCGAACCTATAAATGCTGTTAAAGGCTTTATTGATATGACTGCAAGGTTAGTTAATCAATATAAACCAGATCGCTTGGTTCTCTGTTTAGATGGGGACTGGCGGCCAAGTTGGCGAGTTGAACTTTTTCCTGAGTATAAAAGTAACCGGATTCTTGAGGATGGCGAAGAGGAGGAACCGGATCTCTTAACGCCACAAATTCCAATTATTACTGACTTCTTCGATGCTATCGGTGTTCCATTGATCGGAGTTGATGATTATGAGGCAGACGATGTAATTGCAACGCTATCGACAACCGAAGCTGGACCAGTAAGAGTAGTTACTGGTGATCGTGATCTCTTCCAACTTGTCGATGATTTGAAAGATGTGAAAATCGCCTACTTGGCAAAGGGCATATCAGCTCATGATCTAGTTGATAGAGATTGGATTTCCAAGAAGTACGAGATTCCGGGGGAGCGATACGGCTTCTTCTCAATGATCCGTGGAGATGCGTCAGATGGCTTACCTGGCATCAAGGGAATTGGTGAGAAAGGTGCAGCTCAGCTCGCCCAGATTTTTGAAACTATGGATGAATTGATAGACGCGGCACTTAATTCAGATTCGAGGCTGAAGCCGCTCCATCAGAAAAGAATTTTAGAAAGTCTTGATTACGCAAAGAACGCTACTAAATTAGTAACATGTGTAAGAGATGTTCGTTTACCCAGGATTTCCTTGAAATTACCTGCGCAACCTATTGCAATCAATAAACTAGAAAAGCTCGTAGAAGATTGTGGCTTAAAGACAAATTACGAGAGATTGAAATCAGCGCTCGGATGGTAATCTTTATTTCAATCCTTACCGGAGCGCTTTTTTTATCTTCATTTGCACCATTCAATTTCTGGCCAGGTGTATTTCTTGGTTCGATGCTCCTTTTCCACCAAATTGTTGACAGAGGTATTCTCCAACGGATCTATCTATCGTTCATTTCGGCTTTGGCGTTTTTTCTGCCGTTATTTCATTGGTCTAGTACTTATGTAGGTGCAATTCCTTGGTTGATTCTTGCAATCGGCGAAGCACTTATTTTTTCTGTAATAGCACTATTTTCTTACAGAAAGGATGTTAAATCTCTTTTTTTGTTTAGCGCATTCTTTGCATTGATTGAAATCCTTAGAATGAAGGTGCCATTTGGTGGTTTTGGCTGGGGGAGAATTGGCCATACGCAGACCGATTCTTTAGCGAACTTGTATCCGTTTGTTGGCATCACTGGCATTACATTCTTGGTGTTGATTGTCAGTCTCTCCTTATATCTCATGAAATTCAGGTTAATCGTGGCGATTTTTTTGTTGGTGTTGATCGTTTCGAACTTGCCGTCTGATCTAAATAAGCTTGGAACCATTCGTATTGCGGCGGTACAAGGTGGAGTTGACGAATTAGGTTTGAATTTCAATGACCGCGCATATTCTGTTTTGCAACGTCATGCAAAAATTACGGAAAATCTAGAGCAAGCATATGATTTGGTAGTTTGGCCAGAAAATGCTTCCGACTTAGATCCTATAAAAGATGTGAGGGCGCAAGGGATTGTGAAATCAGTATTAGCTGAAAAGGATTTTCCCCTTCTGGTCGGAGCCGTGGAGCAACGTCCAGAAGGCCCAGTAAATTCATCTTTGTTCTTTGATAATTCGGGAACATTAAGATCTCGCTATGTAAAACAAGATCTTGCGCCGTTTGGTGAATATATACCCCTTAGAACCTTGGCTGAATTCGTAACTCCAGAGGCAAAATCCGTTAGAAACTTTATTTCGGGAGATCAATGGGTTCTCCATAAGGTCAATGATGCGAATTTGATTTCTGTAATTTGCTTCGAAATATTGGATGATGATCATCTCAAGAATGGCGCGAACAAGAGCGAAATTATCGTTAACCAGACAAATAATGCGACCTTCGGTCGGAGCAATCAGGCTGCACAGCAGCTCCAAATAGCCAGATCTAGAGCAACCGAATTAGGTAAAGAGATACTGTCCGTTAGTACAACTGGATTTACTGCTCATATAGATAATCGAGGACAAATTATTGAAGAGATACCGCAATTTGATGCCGGCTATTTAGATGCAGAAGTTCAACGATACGAGGGTGAAACATGGGCGAGCAGATTAAATAGTTGGTTCTGGGCTGGATTTTTACTCCTTGTAATGGGGATATCCCGCGCTTGGTATTTAGCCGATAATTGACATTATGTTAACTTAATTTATTGCTAGCTCAGAGATGGGCTCGCAGGAGCAAACAAGATTCCTATCGCCATATGCCCCATCAATTCGACCCACCGTCGGCCAATACTTGCCTGCTCTAGCTAAATTGAAATTTTGACCATGAGGGAATGCCGCAGATTCACGGGAATATGGCTTGTCCCAATTTTCATTAAGCAAAGCACCCATCGTGTGAGGTGCATTTCTAAGAGCTGACTCTTCAAGCGCGATCTTTCCTTCTGCAATCTCTCTGATTTCAGATCGAATGGATTTCATAGCCGCAATAAATCTATCAATCTCGGCGATATCTTCACTCTCGGTTGGCTCGATCATCAATGTTCCGGCCACTGGGAAACTCATCGTAGGTGCATGGAAACCATAATCCATTAATCGTTTTGCGATGTCATCAACAGTTACGCCAGTTTCTTTAGTAATTGGGCGGATATCAATTACACATTCATGTGCAATCAATCCCTTCTCCCCTGTATATAAAGTTGGATAATCGTTCGACAATTTCTTTGAGATGTAATTTGCGGAGAGAATTGCAACTTCTGTGGCACGTTGCAATCCGGCTGCGCCCATCATTCGAATATAAGCCCAAGAAATTGGGAGGATTAACGCAGAACCAAAGGGCGCAGCGCTAACTGGACCAGGTCCAGTGGCAGGTCCGGCACTTTTATCAAGAGGATGGTTAGGTAGATAAGGTGCCAGATGTTTACGTGCAATAACTGGTCCTACTCCTGGTCCGCCACCGCCATGTGGAATGCAGAATGTTTTATGGAGATTTAGGTGTGAAACATCGGCACCGAATTTTCCTGGTTTTGCAAGACCAACTAGCGCATTTAGATTTGCGCCATCGACATAAACTTGACCACCAGCATCATGAATCATTGCGCAGATATTTGTAATCTCAGATTCAAAAACTCCATGAGTTGACGGATAAGTAACCATCAGAGCCGCAAGCTGATCTCGATACTGCTCAATTTTTGCAGCTAGATCTGGAATTGAAACATTTCCAAGTTCATCACATTCAATAACTACTACGCGCATTCCAGCCATCACAGCACTGGCAGCATTTGTGCCATGTGCGCTCGATGGAATTAAGCAGATATCTCGCGAGCTCTGGCCGCTGGCATCAAGATAATTACGAATTGCTAATAAGCCGGCAAACTCCCCCTGCGAACCAGCATTTGGCTGTAATGAAACAGCGTCATAGCCAGTAATAGAAACTAACCAGTCCGAAAGCTCTTTAATAATCCTTCGAGTTCCGCTTGATTGATTACTTGGTGCAAATGGATGAAGGTTTGAAAATTCGGGCCAAGTTATTGCCTCCATCTCGGTCGTAGCATTCAATTTCATAGTGCATGAGCCAAGTGGAATCATGGTTCGATCCAAAGCAAGATCTCTATCAGAGAGAGTGCGTAAATATCTAAGCATCGCGGTTTCTGATTGATAACTATTGAAGATGGGATGCTGCAAATAATTGGTCTTTCTCAATAGATTGATGGTCCCAACTAATTCGGCTGGATCATAATTGAGCGCCCAAATCTTGCTTAAACCTATTAGATCCTGTTCTGTTGTCGTTTCATCGAAGGCGAGTGATGCCCCATTTGAGATTCGCCGCACATTGAACCCAGCGCGACGGGCACTTTCAACTAAAGCTTCTGCATTGTCAGCTTTGAAAGAAACAGTATCGAAAAAATTTTCACTGAATAGATTGAAGCCGCTCTTTCGCAATGCAGCAGCAAAACTTCGCGCTAAACGATGCACCTCTGAAGCAATCTCTCTTAAGCCATCAGGACCATGCCAAGCTGCATATAGGCCTGCAATGTTTGCAAGAAGAACTTGAGCGGTACAGATATTGCTTGTCGCTTTATCGCGACGGATATGTT
>Ga0129333_10000855_pt1 | contig 26830 bp, 20 predicted proteins | sample CPB6_08_DNA_FD_94474 | JGI IMG/M metagenome (GOLD analysis project Ga0129333, IMG submission 94474) | Freshwater to marine salinity gradient microbial communities from Chesapeake Bay, USA - CPBay_Sum_0.6_0.8_DNA | ecosystem: Environmental > Aquatic > Marine > Coastal | place: USA: Chesapeake... | reverse complement strand
TTCTGGAGTTTCTTGAGTTTTAATAGGTAAGATATCTTGAGGTTGAATATTATTAACTGCCATAAAAGGTAATGCTGCAGTAGGTATTCCTCCTTCAAAACCTTTTGTAGATTCTTGATATAACGCAAGTTTAGCTAACTTAAGATTATAGTTAGCTATCATTTGTTCAGCAGTTTCTTTACTGCGTTTATCCATATCGGGATCAGCTAGAATTTCACGATACTTATTTATATCATACTTCTTAGCAATCTTTGCAGGAGTCTTAGGTTTAGTTTCTCCAAACTCTGCAAGAATCTCAGGATCCTTTATAATCATTGCACGAGTATCACTAAAAATAAAACTCTCATCTGGTACATTTAAGGGTACACCTCCTTGAGCATGTCTTTTACCTGATATATTAAAATGTGCAGGTAGACCGCCAACTTCAGTTAATACTGTTTCACCACCTTCAGCTTCTATTTTAGCTTGTTTTCTGGGTACAGCAGTCAAGTTTTTTCTAACCTTCATAGGTTCTTGACTCATACCATTAGGTATGTACATAGGAGCTAGTTGATTGTAACTAACTCCTCCTTTTGCTGCTTTAGGTAAATTCTTTATCTTAACTTTCTTAAGCATAGTCTATTAATCTAAAAATTCTACTTGTCCTCCCATAGCAATGATCTCATCAATCTCTCGTTGAGTAAGATAGTATTCACCACCTTTCTTATAAGATCCTCCCATTTTTGCATAGGGTGATTTAAAATTATACCCGCTTTCTTCTACAGGAACTTTTTGATCAGGTCTAAAATTACCAAAAGGATCATAGTCACCTCTAAAAGTATTCATTTCTCCAAATACTTGATCAGCACTTGTTTTATTTCTAAATATACCCTCATTCTTTTTAGCTTCAGAGTTTTCACGTAAATCTGCAAAACCTTGCATTCCTGCTAAAAGAAGTGGTGCTTCGTATGGATTATAATGTCCAAACTTAACGGTAGCTTTTGTTTGAGCTACTTTCTGCATTTGATTACCTTGAGATTCTGGATTTTTTGGGTAATCTTCGTAGATGGTATTTCCTGCATAGTCTTCACGTTCTGTAGTATCATAACCATCCGTAGAATATCCAGCAGTTCCAAAAGGATCATCTTCTCCACCATTTACAAAATAACCCATTCCACCACCCATTGCTTTATACTCAGGACGTTGATAATCATTACCAAAATTAAATGGTTCTGGTTTACGTCTTTGATCATTTATTAATCTCCACATAAGATCTGGAGATCTTGTATCAGCAACATCTGGAATACGTCCTTCACCTATTCGATTGTATCTTTCAGTTAATCTATTAATTTTATCATAGTCACGCTGACTACCCTCTTGACCATAAAGATTATATCTTTCATTTTCTTTAGCATATAATCTATCAATTTTGTTTCCTAATGATCTTCTTCTATTTTGGAAAATTTGATTTCTCCAATCTGAGTATGCTGAATTATATCCTCTTGGATCAAAACGAGATCCTGCTGGATTTATTTGTTGTTGAGGACTTAATTCATTAGATGTTACATTTCCTTGTGGCGCATGATAATTATCTTTATGACCAAATAGTCTGCTAAGAAATCCACCATCATTTCTACCACTCGACATGTTTGCAGCTTGTACTTGATTTGATCTGGCAATATTACTTTGATTTGCTCCAGGTTGATTACCAGCACCTTGTGCAGATGCTGTAATAGGAGTCATACCAGGACCATAGGTATCAAAGTAGAAATCCATAGATCTCAATCTATTACCTGGTAATAGTGCGCGTCTATTATTTACAGTAGCCCTAGTTAAGAAGGTTCTATATTGTTCGGGTGTCATCCCTGCAGCAGCTGCTTTCTGTGCTTCTTCTTGACTACCTGGTGCTGGTTGATTAGATCCTGATTCATCTTTAGGTTTATTACAATTACCATCTGGACAATCTGAGTTTTTTTCTTGATCTTTTTTAGCAGCTTCCTCTCTTTTAGTTTTTAAATCATCTAGAGTTTTTTCAACAATACTTCTTGAATTTGCATTAGGATCATACTGACTAGTAAGACCACCTGCGGGAATATCTTTTGGAGTAATTAATTGTGAAGGTTCTTCTCTTATTCTAATAGGATCTACAATACTAGCATCTACCGGACGCTCTTCAGATTTTAATTCTGGAAGATATTCATCATCAGAATAGAGAGGTGTATTTCTCCATAAACCTGTAACGGGATTTCCCATACCAGGTATGTCCTCAGTCATTACGTTACCATAAGAAGGATTCATTGCATTAACCCCGTACATCATACCAGATGAAGCAGGATTAGATCCGTAATTAAATGGAAGTTCTGCTTGATCTCTAAGATTCAAATCATCTCTGAAATTCAAATAATCTCTGAAATTCAAACCAGCTTGAGCAATAGGCATTGGTTTATACTTAATGCTCTTAATATATGTTTCTGTTGGAACAGAATTATAAGCATCTGATAATACACCTAATGTGTCAAACATTTTAAACGGATTAGATTTATTACTTGCAGCTTTTGCCCACTGATTAGCTGCTGTAAAATCCATATTATAACCGTAGTTACCACCGTACTGCATATAACCCATATCCATATCCATAGCAGCTTGATCATAACCTTGTTGTAAATTCATCTCCTCTTGTTCTAATTCTTTTTGGAGAGCATTATACGCACGGTTCTTAATTGCTGATAAGAAGTTATTAGTTCTATTAGGTTTAGATTCTTCAAAAGAAGTGACCCCACCTTTTTTCATATAATGATTCCTAAAACTGCTATGCATTTTTTGAATATCATTCATACCACCACCATCTTGAAATACAAAAGGTGTTTGTGGTGTAGGTGCTCCATAACTATAAAACTGATCCATAGTAGGTGCTTGTGGGTATGCTTCACCACCGGTTTTTTTAACCTTGGGAGCAAATCTTGATGGGTTACTATACATAAGGAAATCTCTTAAATCTATTGATAATGGAAAATCTTTTCTACTAGTACGAGAATGTTTTCTTCTTTTCATCTGGCTAATATAGTGATAATATATAAGATACTAAAATTTACCGAGTATTCCTAGGGAGACTCTTGATCTTTACTTTTTTCAAAGATCGATTCTTATCACCTTTAATATAGTTATAGATCTGATCAGCTGCTTGATACATTTCAGGACTATTTGGTTCAAGTTCCATTTCATAGTCTTCTGTTCCATGAGGTTTACTACCAAAAGGATTTACAAAAGGTAGACGCTTTTGTTGAGACGCTTTCTTATATATATGTGCTCTAACCATTCCATCTATGTAGTTGTTATCCCATTGCTCTCTACCATCTATCACAAAATTAGGATCCTGTTGAGCATCTTGATCAAAGAAGTAATCCATATCAGCACCTCTAGCATTTCTTGTAGCTTGAGAAAATTCATTTAGAAGTTCCATGTAATCAGGATCGTGACGCATACCGTGCATCATATCTAAAAATACATCATGTTTATTAGCACCTTTAGGATTATATACAGCAGTGTATTTATCTGGCGTAGGACTCTGATACGCATACTCATCATTATAAGTCACCAAACCAGAGCCTGGATATATAAACTCTATGTCACCATATCCATATTCAGAGGGTATAAAGTTTTTATCTTTGATAATATTTAGATTTTCACCACGATCACCATATACACTCTTCATTCCTGGATACTGACGAACCATTCGTTTATTTAAACCTTTCTGCGCTTTAACCAAACCACCATTCTTAAACTCATAGTTACCTAGATAAATGCTTTGATTATTTGATTGTCCACCTTCTTTAAAGTTATTATCAGCAGGTATCATCAACGCTCCAGCTGCAGCAGATTCATTAGAGAAACCACTATATTGTTTGTAGTAAACCTCATTGTTTTTATTAGCTTTAGGTCTAGCAGCGTGACTACCAGAATCATAAAAACCAAGAGTTACTTTATCAGCAGGTACTTTAAATTCTTTTAGAATGCTTTTTGATTCATCTTCAATTGCTTGTACGGTTCCCGCAAAGTCACGTATAATACGACCTTCTGGTGTCTCAATTATAAATACTACAGATGTTCCGTTATACTTACCAAGTTTATTACCTTTTCCAGATGCATCTTTAAATAGCAAATGGGTGTCTTTTCCATCTTTAGTTACAACATTTGATATACCTTTTCCATAACCACCACTAATAGGATGTCTTGTTTTATTCCAATCTATATTAGATAACTTTAAATTCCTAAGTGTTGTGAATGGTTCGTAACCTTCTTTTTCTAGTTGTTTTTGTTCTTCTTTTCCTTTTGCGTATTTCAATCGAACTTTACCATCTTTTTCTTTTTTAGAGAATGGTATATAATTTTTTCCATGTTTTAGATCAGAATCTAATTTTTCTTTAGAGCTACCTTTTCCTGTAGAGATCCAATTATCTACGGGATCTTTTTGAATCAGGAAATGAGCTACACCTTTCACATTATCGAATTTTTTAATACCTTTTTGATTTATTACACCCCGTCTTGGTGCAGGTACATAAACTAAACCACTATCATTACTGTTTTGATAACGATATCCCCAGAACTCATTTTGAGGATCCCCATAGTCTGCATTATTATCTTGTGCAGTTTGTGTAGGTGGTATAAAATAATTCTTAGGTTGTTTAATATCTGTAGGTTCTTGTTTAACAGGAAGGACTGGTTTAGGTTGCTCAAATGTTACAAGATTACCTTCAACACTAGGATCTTTCAAACCTTGTTTTTCTAAGAAGGTCTGACCCATTTGCACATAGTCTTTTAGTTTTTGAGATAGATATTCACGACCTTCATCAGTTGCAAAAGGTCGTGCTGATACAGGTAAAAACTTTTTTAGAATATCTGTCGCACTCGGAAACTCAAATGATCCTGAACTATCTGATGTAGTAGATGTGCTTGGTCTAAGTGTGCTTTTTTGAGACTCTATAATAGCATCTTGCAATATAAGATCTTGCACTTTTTTATTTTTTTCTAAACTGTCTAATGACTGTATGTTATTAAAAGTTCTTGCTGTACTTTCCGCATCAGCATTGTATTCAATCTTAGTACTATTTAATAAATCATAATATGCTTGATCTTTTTCAGTTAGACCTCCTCTTTTATTTTCAGTAGGTAATACTTTAGATTTACTTCTAGGTTGAGTCGCTGTTAGAACATTGTTTAATTTTTGTTTTTGAAACTCCGCAAATGTTGGATATTTAAATGGTTCTTCTTGAGGAAGTTCTGGAAGAGTTCCTTTATTAGTTAACTTAAATTGGTTATCAAAAGTTTGCTGTGCTTTATTTTCTTGAGAAGTCTGTTGAGTATTTTGTTCTAACGCCTTACTCCAATTATATGCACCATATTGTGTTGAAAGAGGTTTTCCAACTGACTGTGGTCTACGACTTACCTGTGGAGTACTTGGAGCTGTAATTTGTTGAATAGGTTTTGCAATTTGTTTTTGAACCTGATTTACTCTTGGTTTTGATATTACTTGCGGATTCTTATTTAAATTAATATGTTCACCTCTAATAAGTTCTTTTCTTAATTGAATATTTCTATCATAACTACCATCACTTAAACCTAATTTTTTTGCAGCACTCCATGGTAATCCAGTTTTTTCTGTCCATATTTCCGATACTACTTTTCCACCATAAGCGTATGTATCTAAGTCATTTTCTATCTTAACTAATCCACCATCTCTAAATTCATATTTACCAAGATACATTCCTCCATTTCTATAAATGTTTATACCTACTTTTTCTGGAATTTCAATTTCATACCATGTATTACCTTTACTATCTGTTATTGTTTTAACATCTTGTCCTATTAGTTTTTTAATCATTTTAGGAGCATCCAAATATTTTTTAAGAATGGTTTGATGTTCTGGAGAATAATCACCTAAAGCATTATCTTTTAAGAGTTTATTATACTTATCATTTAGAGCTTTAAATTCAATAGAGTTTTCTCCATGTTTTTCTAAAGCTTCTACTATATCATTTCTAAGTTTAGTTTGAGAATTTATAAATTCTGTAGAGGGTTCACCTTTAGTATATCCTTGTATTTTAGCAGCAGTTTCAGCTGTTGGGTAACGCATTTTTTTAAACCCTCTTTCATGTGCTTGCTTTAGATTTTCTTGAAATAATCTATCTTGATTCTTAACTCTAAATACTTCTTTTTGTGAAAAGTTTGGAACATTTTTAAAGTTTCTTTCAATATCACCGTACAGAGATTTTCTATAAGCAAGATTAGTCTCTATTTCTTTAAGTACGTTTTTATCAAAAAGATAAGTACTTTTATAAAAATCATACCAAGGATCATCAGGATTACTCATTGTAGGATTTGCTTTAAGTAATTCTTCATTACTTGCAACAGCTTCTTTTTGTTTTTCTAATGCTTCTTCAAGAGATTTTATTTTCTTTGATGCTCTACCCAGTTCATGGTGACCTTGTGCATAATCTGACTGAGACTCTAAGGTGTGCCAAACATCTGGTTCTTCTTTAGTAACAAAATATCTAGTGTGACCTAACGTCTTATCGTCAAAATGCTGATTAGATCCTGGTCCAAATTCTTTCTGGTTATGAAATAAAATAGTACTACTCTCAGGTGCATTAGCAAGCATACTTTCATTTTCTACAATAGTTTTTTCAATGTCTTTTATTACTTCTTGAACTTCAGGTTTATTAACATGAGCTTCTCCTTTTGCATATATAAGTTCTAATTCTTTTCTACCATTATCAATTGCTTTCTGTATATTTATTTTTTTAGGACGTACATATCCTATTGCACCTAATCCCATATTATCCCAGGGACTAACTATATTTTCAGACTGTAACGGTACAATAGATTCATGAACAGCTTGTTGTAAATCACTAAAAGGAATTGTTTTCTTATCTACAAAATGTTTACTTAATACATCACTTAAAATTTCCTTTTCAATATTTGATAAGTTATTAGTACTTAGTTGAGCCTGAATATTATTTATAGATATATTACCTGACTTATCTACAAGTTTACCAATAGCTTTATCCGGTTCCATACTTCTTAAACTTCTACTATAAGCATCTAAAACAGGTTTCTCTACTGTACTTGGACCAATTCCTGTAGGCATCATTTCTTCTTTAGGTTTGAATGCCCAAGTATTTAATTTACTATAAACATTCTTTAACGGTGCGCTTATACCAAGTTGGTTTCCGATTTCAGATAATGCAGGACCATATGTACTAGCTACTTCTCTACCTGCAAACTTTAACGGTGCTGTTACAACTTTACCGATAGTTTGTCCAACTATAGGAATACTTAATGCGGTTTCCATTAAACCTTGTCCTATATTACCTTGAGCAATATTACCAGCACCAGTTACGAGTAAACCTGCAGGATTAAAAGAGTTAGTAAAAGCATCCATCTCTCTTTTAGTTGCCATAACATCAGGAGATGTTACTTCTTGACTTCCATTATCTAAATCCATTCTAATAGTTTCCATTGCACCTAATGCACCTGGACGTTGTACATATTTATATTTAGGAGATACTTCAAGAGGTGGTAATGATGTTCCTGATTCCCATATGTTATCAGTAACATCATATAAAGACATGTTTTGATTAGGAGTTACATGATCCCCTTTTTCATTTACATAATATCTTTGATCTTTAAATCTAGGATCTAGGTATAAACTTTCTCCTGTTGGTGTTTTATATTCTCTCCAACCTTTACTTTTAGGATTAACCTGACCCTTGTTTTGATATTTTACTAAACCACCCTTTTGATACTTACCCATAGGTATCTCAGTAACATATTGACCGGGGAATGTATAATTCATCCCAGGCATCATCATCTGTTGATTACCTAAGTTGTCTATACCCATAATAGGGAATGGAACATTCTTCATAGTAATCTGGTTACTAGGGATGATGTTCATTGGGTTGTTTCTATCCGGACTGTTAGGTAAGTATCCGGTATTGGTAACTCTTACTTTACGTTTTTTCATTATCGTGGAGAATATTGATCTTTATTATTAGTAAGTTTAAATAACATCTTTACAGGTCCTGATATATTTCTATATAAAAGTATGTGGGATGTATAGTGTCTAAATTTCTTTCTTTCAAAAGAAGGTTTTTGATAATCTAAGTTATTAATATTCAATTGTCTCTTATAACCGTTTAGTTCAGTATTCCATATAGGTTGTTGTACATTGGGATATGTAAATTCTCCGCGATCTCTTGTGATATCCCAAAACTGATTAAACCTATACTTCTGTTCCACTTTATCGTATAGTATGTCTATACTTGTAGGATTAATAACAGGATACTGTAATGCTACAATAGGATTACCTTTTGGTGCAAGATTAAGATTTAATACACCTGATACCTGTTCTGTATTATGTACAACAGCGTGATCAAAATTAAAATCTAATACATGATACATATCAATTCCATCAATATCATACGTGTAACATTCTAGATCGTACTCAATTGATTTTAAGGTATTTACAATTTGTCCGGTTGATGCAATGTATTCAATCTCAAAAGGATAATCTATACCATAGTAGTTAGCAAATAAATCTGTTCTATCGTTATGTCTCCAGATACCACAAGTACCATCAGTATTTGTCTTACTGCTTAAGAAATAGTTTTTACTAGAGATAGCAATCTCTGGAATCCAATCATGGAAAGAAATCCACATTTGGTTTTTCGGATCATAACTTATTGTCCAACTACAATCTTCAAAGTAATCAGGATTCCCTAATTGTACTTCTAAAGCATCATCAACTAAAAATGTATTATATCCTAATTGAGGTGCATAAGTAAGGGTATTAGTAATATCTCTCCTTCTTCTAAAATCACGCTTAGAGAAATATAATATCTGGTTACTATTATCAAATACAGATTGACAACCTATACCAATAACAGGATTATCTGTAAAACTATAATCTGGAAAGTCTTTAGTTAATTGATATGGTAAGTACTTATTGAACCACCAACGCATTGCTGCTGCAGAAATCTCCTCAAGACCTTTACCTGTAACCGCAAATACTTTACCTTGAGATTCACTTACAAAGTAAACACCCATTGGAGTATTTGTTACAGACAATCTATTTTGACAAGATCCATGCTGAAACTCAGCATCTGCATTAGATAGATACTGTAATGGTTGTGAGAATAATCCTCCGTCACCTATTGTAAGTTTTGTTCCAGCTCCTGTTTGTAAAGTATCAACACCTAAAAATTGTGCAGGTGCTTGAGATTCAAAAAGCAACAATGCTCCGTTTCTTCCTATTTGTTTTATAGATGTTACTCTAGAAGTAAAGTCTTTATAGTTATTTGCTAAGAATACTTGCCAATAATCTTTAACTCCTTCATCTTGTTGAGGTAATGAATATATAACCCTATTAGGATAGTATGTGTAACATGTTTCTGCAACCATAGCATCATAAAATCTAGGTTGCATATTTCCCCAAGAAATAAAATTATTAAAGACTTTTGAAACACTTAAAGATATATCGTATTTAAAATAATTACCTGCCTTAATGACATTAATATCAAAAAGTTGTTTTAAGTTAGTATTCCTATATGGATCATAATATAGTTCTGCATCGTTATTACCCCAATCTCGTAAGTCTATATTTATTTCAGATTCTACAAAGAAGTCTCTCACCCCAGACTGAAAAAGATAAAAGTAATTGTATTTTTTTACCAATCGCAGTTGATTTTTTAAAACCTCTAGTACATTAATAATAGAGTCAGCAACTTGTGTTGTACTATTAGTTAGATTTTGAATGGCGTCTATTTGATCCACTATACCATCAATTGGTATAAAAGACTGTAATAAGTTTCCTACATTTTCAAGTGTAATTCCTCCTTGTACTAAAGCAAGAAGCTCATCAAGCTGTGATGAAGAAAGTGCTAAGTTTAAAATGTCTTCTGGAATTTGTGCAGCATTATCTGTAAAACTTGAAACTAATCCCGGAATAGTGCTGCTAAATATATCATTATCAAAATTAAATCTGTTTGATGGTAATCCACTTAAAAGACTAGACGGTATTGATGAGATGTCTTGAACACTCCCTATGTTAGCAATACTATCTAATATGTTACCAATGAATTCTGCTGTATCAAACTTTGTAAAATCTGCCCAGAATCTAGGATTATTAATCATGCTTCTAAGTCTATAATCAAACTCAGTTCCGTCTGGTTGATTATATAACCAATCATAGAAATAGAAGAAAGTATTCTTTTCTGTATATCTACCAACATAAATGTCTCCGCCATAAATTGCAGGAGTAACAGCTACTAATGGTGTAGATGTGTTAGTAGATGTACTTGTAGTCTCATCAAATAATAAAGTGCAACCTGTTGGTATTTGTCGTACTGTTTCCAGCTGACCGTATTGGTTATTTAATCTTATCTTTAAAGCACCGTAGTAAGAATGCGTAGTTGTCTTAAATGTATTAAAGTTTTTAAGATCTGTGTCATTGTTTAATAATCCCGCCACTTTAGCTGTATATACTGTTTGAATACTATTATCAGAACCTTGAGTATATTCTATATCAGAATCTAGATTAAGTAGTACAGCTTTAGATCTAAATATATTGTTAATTGTTCTATTTTCAAAAACAGATTGTAGTGGTGTTCCGGTTGGTGAACTTGTTTGAAAGTTTTGAAGTTGATTGTTTAAATAACCGGATTCTCTAATATAACGTCTGCTATTACCAACAATCACATTTCCTACAGAGTGTTTATGTAAATCTGCATGAGATAAGTATCTTAAAGCGTATTGTTGAAATTTATTAAAACTTAATATAACATCTAAAGTCGCATCAGTACCTTCGTTGATATAATTAGAGTACGTAATTATTCCACTTAGAGTTCTAAGTGAGGGCGCTGTATAAGATAAATCAGGTTTTTCTATATTTGTAGATACACCATTAGAAATAGTACCTAATCCTTGAGTACCCAAGAAACCAGCAATTTGCTGTATAACACTTAATACATTTAATGCTGGATCTGTTGCAATTGCAGAAGCTGCTGTATTTGCAACAGTATTAGATAATAACTGATATTGTAAGTTTGCAATAAGTGCTGCGGCAGGAGCAGCTACGTTACCAACAGATACTGCACCTCCAGATTGTCCTCCTTGTGATATACCCGCATTAAATAACTGCGGTGGAGAAACTACCTTAATTTCTTTACCTCTTACAGACTTGGACGCAATACCTATACCTACAGCTAACGCAATAAAGAAAGTCATGTCTGTAGGTAGTTTGTGTTTAGGATGCAGCGGAGACTCTTCAAAGTTACCTACTATATTACCTAAAGCACCAACCTCACCGTATAGTTTTAACTCCTGAGCTGTAAGAAAAGGATTTTTAAATGAAGTTTCAGGAGAATGAAATGTAAATATATTCTTTTTACAAATATCTGCAAAATTACTAGACTTGTTCCATTCAAGATTAGAAGGGTCATTACCACCATCTTGCCATGGAACTTTTGTTATTGTAGGATCAGAACCGTTATAATTGTAAGGATAGTTTTGATACAGAACTTCTTCATTTTCTGTATTAGTGTAACCTCGCATATTATTTATAATACCTTTTGCAATAATGGTTCTATTACCCTCTCTAGAACTTCTTAAAATTTCATATCCTGTAATACCTGGAATAGGAACACCGTAATTATCTACAGGACATTTTATATTATTAAATCTTACTCCTAGTAGTCTTATAGCAATAGGTTTATTATTGTTTGTTCTGATTCTAGAAAAACTATCATTATAAGTTATATTTCCATTAGTCAAGTCAGCAATTAAGTCTGAAGGCATTTTGTGATGTCTAATATGTTTACCACATAAATCAAACTGAGGTTGCCCTATTATAGAAGCATTCCAAACATCAGGTTTACTATCAGGGTATTTTTCGGTGGATTCCCAATAACCCATTTTACCAGCAGCTATAATCTTACCTTCAATAACAGGACTTGTTGCAGATATATTTTCATTATAAGTTACATATGCTGTATTAATCATTTGCCATATTTCAGGAGCGTCATAGTTACCACCTTGATCATTATACTGAGCTAGTTCTATATTATCTCCGGTAGATAATCCTGGAGTCTGTAGGGATGTTTCACCATCTGATTCTAGTTCATGTCCTATTTCTTTAGAGCGTCCTGGAATATGATATGAGGCAGATTTTTCACCAGTATTATAAACAAAACGAATCCAAAAAGCATATTGCTCGTCTCTCATATAACCTGTTTTATTACCACCTCTTTTATAGTAGTCAGGTTTATATTCTTCAATTACCCATTCTGTACCAATTTGATTTGCTAAAGGTTGATAGTTAAAATCAAATCTTGATTTTGGACCTGTTCTTAACATATACTGACCATTGACATATAAACCATCAGACTTTTCATAATATGTAGACCTTAATGGTAAAAGCTCAATAGGTACTGAAGGTAAGCTATTATTTATATTATCAATTGATATATTCTGAGATCCTTTAGTATTATAATATCCAATAACTCTTGCCGATGTTTGTTGATTGATAGTACTTACTATAACTAGTTGGAACTCATCAAAATTTTTAATATCTAAGTTATCAATTGTTATTTCTAAAGATCCTGATGAATTATCATGATCAAACAAAGGTTGAATAATACTTTGAGCAATATAATCAGTAACTCTTTGTTTATTAACAGAGTATGCTACAGCAGCATAATAGGAACCATTCAATAGCGTTCCACCAGATTGTCCTTTTTGTATATCTATACAAGGAATTGTTATTATTTTAGTAAGTCTAATCTTTTCACAATCTAATTGAAAAGGTTCTGTAGGTTGGCAATCAAAACATTCATTTGAATTTGTTGCAACATTATTTGTTTTAGAATCACAAATGTACGGTACACCTGGCCACGGTTGATCATAAGGACCTAACTTAACATCACCAATATTTAAAGTTCTATCTGGATTTAATGAGTCGACCCAATATAGTTGATAAGAACAATCAAAGTTTTCTTTTGCAGCTCCTATTATTAAATTAGACTTTTTAAAATTTAGACAAGAATCGTTTACAATTGTTGAATATGTACAACTCCCCTCTTTAAACAAACCTATTTCCGAACTAGTGTCATCTGTAGAAAAAATTGCAAAGTAATCTCCAGTTATTCGTATTTGACCAATAATTGTGTAAGGCGCTTGTGCACAAAAAAGAGTAGCGGGTTCATTACCAATAATACCAACATCCCCTCCTACAGTATTGTTTGTAGCATTACGCGCATGCGACCAAGTACCTTCTGGAAAATAAATATCATCATAGTCTTTTATAAGACCTTTATTAAAAACTTCAGTTTCTTGTGTGTTAGTACTATCCTGTGATTTAGCCATGATTATACTGCGTTATTAATGTTAAACTGTGTAGGATGGAATACAGACTTGAACATATCATAATACTTAGAATACATTGCTTTTCTGTTCATTGCCCACACCTTTTGCATCTCAGAGAAGTTAGGTGTATTTACTATAGATAGCGCATTGTTTCTCGCAGCTCTTAGTTCAGCAGTTACTAACTGAAATTGATTTACTACTGCTGGATTTCCATCCATAATCATGTTCTCCAATATACGTTTCTTAAGAGCATATTCATAGTATTCATTAATCATAGGATGATCTACTACTAATAACTCACCGTTATCGTTTTCCATACTACCTTGATAGTTAATATACAAGTGCCCGGTATCTAGATTGGTAAAGATAAACCCATCTTTTATATAACCCTCATTCTTTCCTTTATAATTTAAGTTAGGACAGTCACAATCAATCATATATGCGTTCTTAAATCTAAGAGGTGTAAGCATATTATAAGTTCGTGTTTCTGTACCTATTACTTGTATAAGACTGTAGGTAGTTCCACATTGTGTTAGACATGTAGACTCAGGAGGTAAAGTTATTCCAGCACATGTACTAGCTTCAACCCAAGGTTTATAACTAGGTACAACTTCTTGAATATTAGTCCCTTGTGGTACTTGAGTAGTGATACTATATTCTCCGCAAATCAATGCAAAGTTCATTACTTGAAAGTCTTCTGGTAATCTAGCATGACCATGATCTATTTCAACAACCTTTTCCTTAGTCATCTGAATACGTAAACCTAAATCATAATTAACTTTCATTGCAATTTTAATTAACTGCGCAGGTTCTATAACCCCATCAGTAGCAATGCTTCGCAAATCTGTTCTTACATCTTCTAGTAAAGAATCAAAGCTGCGGTATTTAAGTGTATAATTGTAATTCATAATTATGATCTAAGTAAACTTTGTTTATCTGCTGGTGCGAGGTCTGTGTTTATTTGACTACTTCTTAAGAAATCATTTATTACTTGCTGTTCTATTTGAGCAAACAAATCAGGAGGTATATTAAGATATTGAGATTGAACGGATTGACAAACATCATCACAGGTAAGACCTGATAATGATCCTTCAAATATTCCATCTATTTGAGCACTATCCCATTCAACATTAGGGATGAATAAATAGTTATCTAGTAGCCAGTAATACTTCTTTTTATTATATCTGAATCCAGATGTTTTTTGTAATGACGTATATAACTGAGGAGTTGTTCTAAATACTTCAGTAGATCCATCAATGGATGCTACAGTTCTAAGCAATGGACCATTCGATCCCTCTAGAATAGAGGGTAGTTTATCTTTTGATCTTTTTATTTTTACACCAGATTGAACTTCACAACAAGCTGCTACTTTATCTACTTCAATAAGATCTATACAAGGTAGTCTTTTATACAAAGAATTAAACTTTGCTTGTGATGTTTGACCATCCTGTCTCTTGATAAACATCTTCGCATACTTTAGTATGTTACTGTAAATCAAACGATCCGTAATAAAGGAATCAGCATCAACAGCTTTGATTCCATTACGCACTCTAGATATTGCTTCAGCGATTGTATTCATTATTCAAATTCATTATATTCATCAGAGACTACTTTGTCTTTCTTTACTTTAGGAGCTTTATGATAACTTGATACGTAGTCTTTTCCGTTTACTTCTACGTATAGTTTCCAATTCTCAGGAAATATCTTTGCTACTAATCTTTTAAATAATCTAGCAGGTTTAAATATCCATAGAGTACTGTCCTCAATTCTATACTTTACATTACTGTTTGTATAGAAGATTTTACCTAATTGACCATCTGTTGTCCAGTTCTTATGCATGACTTTAATACCATACTTAATTGACTTTCCAAAATCAATGTTTTCTTTTTGAACTAGATGGCAGCTACCAATAAAGATTCTACCCATACCCTGATTCAAATCCACACCCTCTCTTGTATTTACAATAGTATCAACAACCTTTTCTCTATTAAAGGTTCTTATTATGTTTGCTATCTCCGAAGGTTTATACTTTTTTAAATGCGGGTACTTCTCACGAAGAGCTTTTAAAAAGTCTTTATCATGAACACTTTTTCTAGGTACTCTATAGCGAGGTTTATTAAGATTGGGTTTTCTGAAGTTCTCCATAGTCCTTATTATAATTTACAAAATTTCTTCCAGGTTTGAAAGTTACAAAGGATTTAAGTATCAACCAAATAGAAAAACCCCCGATCATTATCAGGGGTCTCTCAGGTTAGTCACGCTAAACCAACAAACGTAGACTATTTATGAATTTGTTGTAAATGAGATTGTAGCTGTAGTACTTGCTTCATCTCCATCACATACGCTAACTAATTTAGCATAATAGGTTGTTCCAGCTGTTAGATTTTGTACAGTTTTTGTATTTCCTGTAATATCAGTTATTATACTTACTGTTCCAAAACCTGGTTCTAATGATATATACAGAGAATAAGTATTACCTATAGAAAGAACATTAGTCCAGTTAAACACTGCAGTTGTAGTGCCAAGATAGCTCAAATGAAAATCAGTTGGACAGGGACAAGATGCTACCCAAAAATTTAATGACAACATCTGATATACCTGCTCTAATGTAGTTTCTGGAGTTATTTCCATTTCTTCAAGATTCAAAGCATTATAAATTGTATATAATGATCTATGCTTTACACAAGTATCTAGAATAGTCTCACTACAAGGACTAGGATCAGGGAATAGTTGATCTGGAGGACACTGTGGTACAAATGGAACTTGTACAGGTGTATCTTTACATCCGCAAGTATTGTTTGAAGTATTACATTTATTGCAAGCCATGATTGTATTATAAAGTTGTAACTAATTGTAATGTACCTTGTTTAATATATGTTCCTATCTGCACGTCACACTTTATGTAGTAATTAGTAGCTGTAGTCAAACCTGAGAATGTTTGATTTATAGTACTATTTGGATCATTAACAAAAGTAGCATTACCCACTATGGTAGTTTGATCGGCTGCATACAAGTAAGCATATATAGTTGTAGTCAATGCAGAAACAACTGCTGATGCAGAATTAGAAATAGTATAATCAATATAGGTAGTATTTGGAGCTGGTGTGATTGTAAAAGGCATAAGTGGATTACTGACAGTAGCTGTTTTAACAGAAGTACATGTCAAACCTGTAACACTATCAACGGAACAGTTATTTAAAGTCAAATCTAAATCAGACCATGTTTGTAATCCTGAAGTAGATATGTTAAAAGTAACAGCGGAACCATTAAGATTACTAATTACAACAGGGGTAACCTGATAGGTATTTAAGTATTTATCTTTTATAACTAATGATAATCCTGATACGCAATCTGAAAAAGCTGTAGGAGCACTACCTGTAAATAGTATGCTAAGTGTTGTACCACTAATAGATCCTGATAAATCTACGGATACTGTAGAGCAGATTGCTGCATCATTACAACAATTATTTAATACATTTTGTAAAGCAGCTCTCATATCACAAACAGTCAACCAAATATTATTAATAGCATCAGCTGCTGTAGAGTATGATGACTGCGGAACCCATCCTGAAATTAATCCCATCACCTGCGATGGATTAGATAGCATTGGACTATTATCTAATCCAGCACACTGTTTAGATACAGCTGATGTTATAGAAGCTGGTAATCCCGTTGCGGTTCTTAGTGCACAAAATTGAGTCTCTAGAGCTTGACAAAATGTAGTTATTTGAACACTCGTAGAAGGATATAAACATGTTGAGTTTACAACAGGTATAGGTATTACTAAACTTGATAATTGATTTTCTAAGTTAGTTATTCTTGTGCCGTGATTAGATACGGTTGTTTGTAATGCTGCAAACTGTGTAGATAGCGTGCATACTTTTGTTCCAATTGCTGCAGCATAATCAGCAATATTCATTGTGGTAATATTATTACCAAAAGTATCTGTATACTGAAAACATGGTGCTATTGTTATAATGCAATCAGGGCAATTCCCGGTTGTTTGTGCAGATGCTACAGACATTGTTTTTGCTGTAGATGACGATTGTACAACAGGAGTAGCTCCTGAACAACAGTTATTTAGAGAACAAAGCTTATCAATAATGAACTGAATAAGATCATGAAAGTTTTCAGGTTTAGGACAAATTGGATCAAAGCAACTTAAATCAAATGACGTTAAATTTGTTTGATCTAATATATCACATAACTCAACAGCTAGCTTGTAAGTGACATCACTTACAGTATCTCCTTTTTGAAGATTAATACATGCAATATCTGGTCCCTGCCATATCACACAATTGCTAGATATTGGGTTACAGTTTTGCTGATTGTTTGAAGGTTTTACAGGAATCATCTTATATATAATTTACGTATTTTTTATTCAGTTTCAAAATATTAAGCAAAACAAGAACCACAGTCTCCATTATTTATAATCGTTGTTTCACCAGGATTTGTAAAATCAACAGTCTTGATTTTAAAAACAACATCTGGACTTATTGGGGGAACAACATTATTAATAAGTATACAACAACCATTATGGTTTATAAATACTGGTAAATCTTCTTCGGTAATTTCTTGATTAACTACAAAGTTAAATGTAAAAACTTGATCACCTAAATTGTCTAAGAACTCAGTGCAGCAGTTATTTTCTGGACAACAATCCTCTGATGGTGTTATACTTGGTACAATCGAATTATCTCCGTAAGTACCATATGTATAAGTTACTGTAATTGGTGTTGGAAGAGGTGTTCCTGATGGTTCTACACAGACTTCTGGTTCTGGTGCAGGTTCAGGTACTATACATGCATTTGCATCATATAACTTAGCAAGATCACATGCTTTCTTTTTTACAGTAATTCTATCAATATCTATATTAGTACATACTGATTCTATACCATGTTTTAAACTTTTGTAGATATCCCAGTAAGCATTAGCAAACTTAATACTAGTATCAATCTCATTCTGAGTTTCAGAAGTTTGTGTAAACTCTTCAAAATACTGAGGAAGTACTTCTGGTATCGCAGGTTCAACCACAGGTAAACAAGAAATACAATTATCACAGACTTCTACTACTGTATAAGATGCAGATGCAGAACACGGACCATTTGCTAAGACATTCCAACACTTATCAGAACCTGCAATTTTTACAACAGTACCTATATAAAAAAACAACTCTGATGTAGCTACTAGTTGCTCTGATGTGTTTTCACAGTTTTGTAAAAGAACACAGTTATTACCAGAACATATTTCACCTTCCGTAAGCTCACCTATACTAATTGACTCAAATGGAAAAGGTCCACCAGGATTTGAAACACACTCAAGACACTCTTCTCCGATTACTGCTGGGCATAAACCACCTGTATAGTAAGTACCAGGTAATGTGGGTGTATCAATAAAAGTAATGAAGTAGCTATCTAAAAATATTTCATATTGAGTATCATATGTGCTTTGACCTATGTATAAATATATAGGTTCAGCACCTTCTACACAGACTGGGTATATTATTAAACAATAGTTAGGATTCATTTATTAATTAGTTTTTACATGAGTATTGTTTACAGCAGTCGCAGTCGTCATATATATTATTAATTGTAAAACTTATAGGTGGTGCTACTTGGGCTGTACCTGTTTCAACTATAAAACATAAACCTGGGTATTCAATAACAGTTACAGATTTACCTAAGTACATAGAAAGATCTTGTGTTGTATATAGTGATATAGAAGGTTCTAAGCAAGTAGTTAATTGATAAGCTGGAGGTATGCAATCGGAACAATTAGTATATTCACTAACTATATTAACCACATCCAATAGTGTTGTTGAGCACTCTAGTTCTTCGGATAACCCTACTTTAAAACATTGAGAAAAACTTTCAACACCATTATTGATTTTAATTAAAGTATCAGTACCTAAGTAAGAAGATAAATCTACGTATGTACAGTACAGAGGAGTAATAAGATCATTGCAGTCAAAAAGTAAATACAGTGGTTGGCATTGTAAACAATTTTGTAAAACGCCCTTAGTAGTAGATTTAGCAACAAGATCATAAACCAAAGTATCATTTTGAAACACTTGCCAGCATCCTGTTGTATCATCTGAAAATACGCCACCTATATATGAATCAATACCTGGAGTATTAACTGTATCCGTATACTCTATAACTGTATTACCCGAACTATCTGGTAAACAACTTTCAAGTCTACAAGGACATTCAACAGGAGGTTCTCCTGGCGCAACACCGCTACACATGGGTACAAAAAATGAATTACATTCCGATAATGTATATCCTGCTGGACAACTTAATGTACCATAACTAATCGGTGCACCTGTTTGACCTATATTATTAGGTACTAATGCAGCATCTGCCGTATTAAATATAACTTTTAATTTAGGATCACTTGGATCAAATGTATATGTTGAACTCCTTGTAATATCAGAAGGATATCTTAAACCAGTGCAATTATCATCAACACAATCTGCCGTAAAATAGTTATAAAAGTCTATAAAATCTATATCATAGATTTCTGCAGCAAAAGCGTATTGATTATCTTGATTTTTTCCTGTTACTCTAATCTGTGTTTGTCCAACAGGGAAAAATACAGGTAAAATATACCACTTTGTATAACTAGCTGCTTGATCATTTACTATATCAAATATAGTAACATAGTCAGTTGTTGTATTAGGTATTGTATTTGGAAACTTTGCTTCAATTTTTACATAGTTATCTCCAGCAATTCCAATGAGATACTGTTTAGCTTCATTAATATTAAGACAGTATGTAAATGATAAATTCTCTTCATTTGGAAATGCTGCACTTGTAGTAGCATCATATGCCCATATCCCTATTTGACTTAATCTACCTGGTACATTAAAATTAACTACATTTCCAGGAGCTATGAATCTAACAGTTGTGTCATTTGGATCAGGTGCATATGTTTGACTATTAGTATTTAATACTGAAGTTGGCCATGAACCACATGTAGATGACATGCATGCTGAACCAGCTGCTGTCATAGGAGCTCCCCATAAAGGACTTCTAGATCTTCTTATTGTATTAATTTGACCAGGACCTGTTCCAAAATTAGAATTAGGTAATACTGATAATGCTGCTAATGTTGTAGCATTTATAGGATCTTCATATTGATTTGTATCAACTACTGGTTGTAAAAGAGTACCATTTGTATTTTTATAAAAAAGATAGCTGCCCCCTGGTGCTTGATTTGTTGTACTAACAATAGGATAGTCTGCAGATGTTACTGGTGGAAAAAGAGTAAGTCCTCTCCATCCCCATGCAGTACTACCACCTGTTCGTCGTACATAATATATATCACCCGATGATGATGATGGTGGTAATAATTGTGGTAATCCAGGACATAATCCTGTTGATGGGTCTGGTTCAACTGTAGAATCAGGACAACCGCAGTCATATTCTATACTTGAAATAGAAGTTAGTGTGTTACCAGTATCAACAACAGTGACTGTATCACCCACTATTTTATATACATCAGTTGTAGTATTTGTTATATAACCTTCTGTTTCTGAATAAAAACCGATTCCTACAGGATCATCATTACCAAAAGTATAATTTAGAGATACTTGTGTCCAGTTTACTCCTCCATTTACACTTTTATAAAGGTTACAGTCACCATCTGCTGTAAACATTAAGTTATTATTTACAATAGATAATTGAGGTCCTTTTCCTGCAGCAAATGCAGCTGTAAATGGAACAACTGTAGTAAATGTCGCACCGCTGTTAGTTGAAACAACAATTCCTGAAACTGTAGTTATTACAATTGTATCTAATAAGGGACTTATAAAAACACCCTGGGTTACATCAGTAACTAATATTCCTGTATATGTAAGTTTAGTCCAGTTTATTCCACCATCAGCTGTAACAAAATATTCTGTATCATATCCTGAAACATTTCTTACAGAAACAATTCCTGATAATTCGGTTGAAAAATAAGCTACGGTATAGACAAATGATGTAAAAGAGACACTTGGTAAATTTGCATATGCTATAACTCGATCATACGTATTTCCACCATCTATTGATTTATGTAAACCTTCTCTTCCTGAAACGTATGATGTTAAAGAGTCAATAAAAATAACAGAGGGTCCTGCGTCATAACTTCCTGTAAATGGATCATTAATTGTAGCTTGTGTTTTTGTAGCACCAAAATCATCTGATACATAAATAGCATCAGAACTTGTAATATCTCTTAATGCAAATATTATAAATCCTCCATTAAACTTACTTGTTGCAAGACCTGCTGATCCAGTATTACCAAGTCCATCAAAAGCTGATAAGTTAAACCATGTAGTTCCATTATCAGGACTATATCTTAAAAATCCAGAACTTCTTCCGCAAGCATATGTTTTAACTACACTCATTTTTTCATATCCGGTTTAAGAACATTGTTATTCAATTGATTAATGCATTTAGAACAACCTACTTTACCGTTAGGACTTATTCTCTTTTGACATCCGCAGCTCATTGCTGCTCCACAGTTTGGACATTTACTCATATTGTTGGTTTTTTAAAAAGTTAGCATGTTTCACATCCACAGTTACAACTAAGTTTTGTCAATCTAGACATTACATAATTATAGATATCCATCCCTTGTTTAGGATTATGACAATACTCTACTCTTGCTTTAGCTGCTTCTAACATAGTAGATAGCAAATTTAGTTCTTTTAATTTATCTTTCAAAGGTTGGACCGGTTCACAATTCGGAACATCTAAACAACAAAGAATAGTTTGAATCTTAGCAAGCGCTGCTGTAATACGTAAGTGGTTATATTCTACATATACATATTCATTTGGTGCCACACTATATTTGATAGCATACACACCATCAGGAATACTATTACGAACTGTTGTGCAGTTAGTAGTTTGTAATCCTAAATCACAAGCTGTTAAACTAAGATTAAACTCTGTACTTGTTGGATAGTATGCTGTTGCATTAGTGTATCCTGGTGCAAGAACTTCAAGAGTTAATGATCCGGGTGTCATACTAGGATCATAAGTACTAGTGTCTACCACTCTGAGAATACAAGTATTCAAAGTGTTAGGCATATCTAAAGATAAAAGATGTTTTGCCATATACTATTAATTTACAAAATTAATCACAATAACTGAAATAAAAAAGGGTGAGATTTTATTCCCACCCTTTTTATTATCAAAACTTTAGATTAGTCTATGACTATAAGTCTGTGACTGGAATAGGTGTACAAGGTGTGTAAGCTTTAACTACAGGAAAATCAGTTGCTGTATTATAAGTATCTAATGTAAGACCATCAGGATTATAATTATAGTTACCAGCACCTTCCAACCAAGCAATTAAGTCCGATTCAAATGTCGCACTTGGAGAAGGTATAATCAATTCAATCATATACTGCTCATTGTCAAATGTTGAAGTAGGATTATTCAAACGAGGAACACTATGCTGAATGTAATAGCGAGTAAAACTATAATTATATATATTATTACCAATCGCATCTATAGCATCTGTACCATTTTTACCACCCTTCAAAATTTCACGGATACGTAAGTCCATACCAGTATACAAAGGTTGTTGCATATATGACTCACTCATAATCAAGTCACGTACAGCAGATTCACCAAAACCGGTTCCTTGTTGAGCAGCACATTGATTATGTACACAAACTCCACCAAATGCACATGGCTCACCGTTCAAATCAACTTCAGAAGCATAAATTTTAACAGGCTCCAATTTAGCGATAATAGAATCGTTAGGATAGAATGTACATGTTCCAAACTCAGTATCAACATAAGCACCTTCAATAATCAAACCAGCACGACCATAGTTTATAGTAGGTGATGTTGGACTTCCTGTAGGATAGTTAATAACCTCAGGAAGAGTTGAAGGATTGTTAATGAAACCTAACAATAATTCCAAATTAGTTGCAGAGTTAGTACCGTCACCAATACTTGACCAAGTTCCAGCTGTATAATCTGTAGTATATGTAATATCAACTTTAATAAATGGGGAGATCAAAGGAGAGTTTAATAACTGATAAGCCCATTGTACATACACCAATAAAGGATTAACATAACTTCCGATTCCCTCAACACCGTCTGGGCAACATCCTGTATAAGCAGCTGCTGTATAGTAAGTGTTACGAGTTAAGAAACGTAATACAGGAGATCCTTTAATATCAACACGAAGATTGTAAGTACTGTTACATACAAACTCACGGTTTACAACAGATCCTGAATTAAGATTACACCAACCCTCAGGAGTTTCTCCACTAGTGGGTACAGCGACGGTATTAGATCCTACTGAAATTTGCATGTTTTGAGGACCTGTTTCATCAACACGATATGCACGTGTTACATACTTAGGATTAATTAATTTAGATTTTACAGACTCTGTGTAACCCCCTGCAAAAGGACCAATTTGATCAACATTGCGTAATGAACCTGCAACAAAATAAAGAGGTTGACCGTTAGATACTGCACCAACATCGACCATGTTCCAAGTTTTAGGATCAGCAAATCCGTAGTTTCCAGTTGCTAGCGCACTTGTTGCACCTGTGGTTACAGGATTACCTGAACCATAAAAAGCTTTGTTAAAAGCGTGATTAAAATAACTCATAGTTTTTTGTTTTTATAAATATATATAAGTAATATAAGAAGTCTTGTTTAAACTTCCAAATTTTATTTTAAGAAAATAAGTTTGTACTTAGTACTATTAATCAATGACTTAACCTCATCAATAGTATTTACAATCTCAGAATGCTCACATGTGTCTTGAACTTTATCACACATATCATAAAGAGTACGTAAATATTTTACACATTCTTCTGGTGTACTGCATGTAGGTAATTGCGCAGAGGTAGGGTATTCTAATAGCTTTTCTGTAATACCTTGCCATTGTTCAGCAATACTATCTGCAAATTCACCAACACCATCATAGAAGTCTCCCATTGCAATGTGTGCCGAGTAACTGTTTGTTTTAAGATGTGCAATGTGTATTTTAGTTACTCCATTTAGTAACTCAAATGTAAGTGCTGTAATAGCAGCTGTCATTTGTTTCATTGCATTTCCAGTAGCTCCGCCACCCTCTATTTTTAACTGTCTCATACTTAACTATTTTCTTGTGTAGACTGTTGAGCAATTTGAAACTGAGTCATAGATTCCATATCACCAGCTAAAATATTTACAGCAGCATCGATAAGAATTTCAGAGATATCATCTTTAAATTCACATTCAACATCTGCTGTAGATTGTATTGTAGTGTATGGATCAACGCATCCATTAATCTGAATAAAGTTTGGAATTCTGTAATACATTAGTTTCACCGCATGCATACTAAACTCATCATTTGTATATATACGTACTTTATTATTCACTAATGTGCAGAATGTTTCACCCCATTCAAAACTAGGTTTTTTAAGTTCATCAGATAATAACAAAGGAACATTCTCTTCTTCTGCAAGATATGTAATAGTCATTGCCATAGGATTCTCACAACAATCTTTAACACCGTGACCATTTATTCGTTTGAAGAATAAATAGTTAGTTGGAAGTTCTTGAGTTTCCATATATAATCCTTTATTAGAAACATCTATAGAAACCTCAGTTAATAACCTTTGTAAGTCGTCTATACGAACTTTAGTTTGCTCATCACCCGTCTTGGTAATATTTACACCCTGAACTTGTCTACGTACCCACTCTACTTGAGCTTTATTAAAAGCTTCAACGATCTGCCAACACTGGAGATTATCATAGTCTTGACTGTCTAACTTATTTAGACGTTGTTTAACTTTTAATTGTAGAGTAAGATTATTCATAATATTATTTACCTTTTTTTACCATTCCCCCTTTCTTCATAGAAGATTTTTTTGCACCAGCAATCTTATCAGCATAAGTTGCTTTGTCATAAGGAGGTGCTAATTTAGCAAAGGAACTTGTAGATCCACCAGATTTCATTTTCATAGATCCACCACATTTCATGCATTTTTTTGCCATAGTTATTTAGTTTAATAAATTCTTTTTTATATAATCATCAGCTTCAGAAGAATCTTTACTATAAGATAGCAAATATATTCTTGCAAATTCTAAAAGTTCAGGATCATCTCTAAAATGACCTAATCCTCTATTACAATGATTGCATAACATACCTCTTATAATATTTTTTTCATGACAGTGATCTACAACTAAATCTTCTTCAGAACCACATATAATACATTCTTTAGTAGTTTCTATCAGATTTTTTAGATTATCATCACTAATCATTTCTCTATACAAACCTCTTCTGTTTTCATTTCTATATGATGATCTACAAGATCTGCACCAGCTATCAAATCCTGACTTTGTTTTATTATGCAAAGGAAAAAACTCAGCGGATAAAGGTTTATCAACTTTACACTTTGTACAAATTTTGGTACTTAGCATTTCCATTTTTTCCTTGCTAATCTTAATCTACTATTAGGGTCTTTTGCTGCTTCAGGAAATTTCTTCATCTGACCAGCAGATCGAGCACAGAATGATCTCTTTCTAGGACCACCTTCTGGTTGTGGTGCTTTTAAATCTGATCCAGGATTCTGTCTTTCATAAGACTTTCTACCTTTCTCATTAAGACCACCAGAAGGTGACTTACCTGCTTTACGTGTCCATGCAGCAGATTTCGCCATTACTTCTTAGTTTTACGAGTTGTGGCGGGTTTTACCATACCACCTAACATCATTAATTGTTGTTCAGTAGCCTTACGAACCTTACCTAAAAGAGCTTTATCTTTTTGTAGGTCATTATATCTGCGGATAGTATCCATAGCAGATTCTACTTTCCAGCGTTCTTCACGCATCTTGTCTTCTTTAGACATTTTAAGTTGTGCCATATTATCTATAGTTTTTAGATTTTTGTTTTGCTGATTTTGGTTGAGGTACAAACTGTTTACCAGATTTGTTACCTTTTGCTTTAGCAGCATTAGTAGCAGCTTTTTCACCAGGAGTTAAAGCATCCCACGCAGCTTTAGGTAAGTATCTTTTCTTACCTTTAGATTGAACCTCTTTAGAGGATCCTTTCTTAGTGTTTGCATGAGTACCTGAAGTCATCCATTTTTGATCACCCCAGTTCTTTAAACTCTGTTGAGATTTAGCTAGTGCCATTACTTGTATCCTCCACCTTTAGACTTATACTCTTTAGCAAGTAATTGTGCTTTTCTAGCTGACCATTCCCCTGGATCACCACCTTTAGTACCAGCTTTAATCTTATTAAATAAAGATTTTCTCATACCAGGTTTAGTGTAGTTTCCAGCTTGATTAACTTTAGATTTTGTTTTCTTAGCTGCCATACTAATAATATACTAATTATTCCAATACTTTTCTACAGTTTTTGTTGCGTCTGCTAAAATACTTTCATTTAGAGGATTTCTCAAATACTCAACAACCTCTGCTATATTTCTACCT